>OIYO01000291.1_pt1 | contig 47487 bp, 50 predicted proteins | sample 1588191 | NCBI WGS metagenome assembly OIYO01 (sample SAMN03283275) | human gut metagenome | biome: human-associated habitat; material: feces | host: Homo sapiens | place: Peru | collected 2012 | reverse complement strand
CAAGACCTTCTCGTACATAAAGTTGTGGGTAGCAATGACTACTACAGGCATATCACTGTCAATCAACGCGATAGGTCCATGCTTCATCTCTGCAGCAGGATAACCCTCTGCATGAATATAACTGATTTCCTTCAACTTCAATGCACCTTCCAAGGCTACTGGATATTGGAAACCTCTACCATTGGCATCACCCTCCAACATAACTTCAATAAAGGCCTTGTTAATCATATCCATCTCTTTTTGACACTCTTTATAAGTATATGGAAGTTCTTCACCACCAACCAAACAGAATTGTTCAGCCATATCCTCAGGAACTGTCCAGTCTAATGTAATATTAGAGAAAGGTGCTTGCGTACCCCAACGAGAAGGTGTATTAACACCATAGACAAAAGATTGGATGCATTGTTTAACTTGCTTATAAGATAAATTATCTTCTCTTACAAAAGGCGACAAATAAGTATCAAAAGAAGAGAAAGCCTGCGCACCAGCCCACTCATTTTGCATAATACCCAAGAAATTTACCATTTGATTACACAAAGTTGACAAGTGCTTTGCTGGAGCAGATGTAATCTTACCCTTAATACCACCTAATCCTTCTTGAATCAATTGTCTAAGCGACCAACCAGCACAATATCCTGTAAGCATGCTCAAATCATGAATATGAATATCACCTATATCCTGAGCCTCTGCAATTTTCTTCTTAACTATGTATGCTTTTGCAAATTCTCTTGATACAGTGCTTCCATAATCCACCATAAGTTCTAATGGAGTATTAATATCGATTTCTCTTGATGAAGTTTTTAATGTTAAATCTTCCAATGCTTTTAAAAATTTATGTTGTTTCTTTTCATCATAAAATATTTTTCTGGATTGAGCTCGTCTTTCTCTATACTCTGAAAAAGATTTATATACATCCAGATAGTTTTCTTTTTTTAAATTTTCTTCTATCATATCTTGAATTTCTTCTATTTTTATTTTTTCTGGATTTAATGCTAATATTTCTCTTATTACCAAATTATAGACTTTGTTTATATCGTTTTCTGTATACTTTTCTTGCTCTCCAATGTTAACGCTATCAAATCCTTTTTTTATAGCTATTGCAATTTTAGTACCATCAAAATCTACCTTTTTTCCATCTCTTTTTACAACTTTAATATTTCCAAACATATTCTATACCATAGTGAGACATATTTACAATGTTAAATATGTCTCACATGCCTCCTTTTCGGCAAATTATTTTCCTAATATTTTCTTTAGTTCATCTGCTCTTTTAACTTTTTGTGTTGTTGTTTTTATTAGTGGTTCTGTTGTAATTTGAATATCCTTAATGTGCTTATAATTCGGTACATTCAAATTCAATTTTTTTATTTCTTGCCAAACTATATCTTGATATTCATCAGTATTCTTTTCTGGATACAGTTCCTTCATTGCATCATCATTATATACAATCTTAGCAGATAGTAACAAATCATTGTTATCTGTAGGCTTTCCATAAACAATACATTCTTGAACAAATGGTAATTTTCCAATTAAAAACTCTAATTCTTGAGGATAAATGTTTTTTCCATTTTTTAGAACTATTACATCTTTCTTTCTTCCTGTTATATATAAAAATCCTTCTTTGTCTAGATAGCCCAAATCGCCTGTATAAAACCATCCGTCTTTTAGAACTTCATTTGTAGCTTCTTCATTTTCGTAATATCCTAACATTACATTTGGACCTTTTACGACTATTTCTCCTATTCCTTCTTCATTTGGATCGTAAATTTTCACTTCTTCGTTACACATTATTAAGCCACTAGAACCTGGCTTTTTATAGTGGTCTGTTTCGGCAGAAATAACTGGCGACGTTTCAGTTAAGCCATATCCTTGAACAACTGAAAGTCCAAAGCTTGCCAATCCAACAACAGTTGACTTTTCCATAGGAGCCCCACCATAAAGTATTAATCTTAATTTTCCTCCTAAATTATCTAATACTTGTTTAAACACTTTTTTTCTAATATCAATGTGAATAAAAGCCAGCTCATTACAAACTGCCATCATAAATTTAATTAGTTTGGTCTTTCCCTGTTTTTCTATTCCTTTCATTATTTTTTTATACATAATATCCAACATTAAAGGAACGCTTACAAATACAGTAACACCATACTCTTTTAAATTTGTTGTTATATGTTTTAGCCCATCACAAAATGCTATTGTTGCTCCACAATATAAACAACCATACAAAAATGTAATCGTGCACTCGAAAGTGTGATGCATAGGCAAAAATGACAATAAAGTATCTGTATTATACATCAAAACAAAATGTGGCATTGCATTTATATTTGCACATACATTGTATTGCGAAAGCATAACCGCTTTTGCAGCCGATGTTGTTCCTGATGTAAATAACATAATAGTCATTTCATCATTCTTTATTTCTATATTATCAAACTCGTTGTAATCATTTTGCATTATTTCTTTTCCTTCTGTCACTAAATCTTGATAATATAAAGTCTCATTATCATCTATTTTATCCATACATATATAATATTTCAAATCTGTTTTTCTGTCTTTTTTTATTTTCTTGAAAATATCAACATATTTATCATCAAAAATAACAGCATCAGCCTTGCTTCTGGTAATCAAAGAATTAATCTCGCTTTCTGGCAACGCTTTATCAAGTGGAACTATAATCATCCCACCACAAGTCACAGCCATATAAGACGTACACCATTCATATCTATTATTTCCAATTAAGGCAATCTTTTTACCTTTCAATCCCATTTTAAGTAAAGCATTTCCAAGCTCAGTAACTTCTTGTTTATATTCTTTAAATGTATGTTTTATATATTCTGGATTTTTGTCAGTAGGATCTTTTTTATACTCAAAAGCAACACTATCAAGATACAACTTTGCCGCTCTATTTAATAACTCTTTATAATTCTTCACAGTTCCCATTTTGTGGTTTTTAAACTCTTTCATTCTCTTTTCCATTGCAAAAACTCCTTTTTATAAAGTATATAATTATTTCATATTTTATAATAAATAAAATTTAAAATCAACTATTTTACTTTATATATTTTATTTCAAATGTAGTTCCCTTTCCTAGCTCTGAATCCACTATTATATATCCATTATCTTTTTCAATTATAGTCTTTGCCAAAGATAAACCTATTCCCATGCTATTCTCTGATGCGCCTTTTGACTTATAAAACCTTTCAAATATATGTTTTATATCATCTGGATTTATTCCTATTCCCTCGTCTTTTATCTTAATCCTTGTAAACAAGCTATTGCTTTCCGCATAAATATATATTTTACTATTCTCATTACTATGTTCTATAGCATTTTTTACTATATTAGTTATAGCTTCTAATTGCCATTTATAATCCACTTTAAACTTTATATTTTCGCTTATGCTCTCTTGAACATTTATGTTCTTTAATTCCAACATTATCGCTAAATTTCCTATAACCTCATCAATCAGTTTCTTCACATTCACCTCAGTATCATTCATCACAATAGCGCCTGCATCAAACTTTGCAAGCTTTAGTAAAGATATAGTAAGGGAAGAAATCCAGTCAACCTGTTTGCTAATCTCTGCAATAAAATCTGCCTTTGTATCTTCATCCATTTCTGGGTTATCTATTATATTGTCTAACATTATTCTTATTGATGTAATTGGTGTTTTTATTTGATGTGAAATGTCTGCTAATGAATTGCTCAAATCTATCTTCTCTTTCTCACTATTTTCTGCTGTTTCTTTTAGCAATATTGTGGTTTTATATAACTCATTTCTTAATTTTGTTAATTCGTCTTCATCATTATCTTCTATATCTAATTTATAATCTCCATTATTGACACGAGAAATGTAATTATTAATATCATTAATTTTTTTATTTTGTTTTTTATAGAAAACTAAAACAATTGCAACTGTTCCTGCTCCAAACACGCAAATAAACAATATGTTTAATTTCATATTGTTTTTCATTGCACTTTCTAAATTCTTTATGTAAGTTGATTGCTCATTATATCCATACTTTTTCAATATATTATTTTTAGGACTATTTGAATCTTGTAATGTTCTTATAATTTCTTCTTCATCTGTTTCAGGATAATTTTCAACTATCCTTCCAATCAACTCCGATATTGTATAATTTACTAATTCTTTACATTTTTTATTCTGAATATTTATAATTGTACAAAAACATATTATAGCAACCATTATTATAATAATTCCTGGAATTATTACTTTTTTTAGATACTTCTTTTTATCCATATTTAGCTCCTTCAATCCACTCTGTAGCCAATTCCCTTTATAGTCTTAATCACATCATCTTTTCCTAATTTTGCTCTAATTCTTTTAACATAAACCGTTAGTGTATTATCATTCACAAAATTCCCTGCAACATCCCATATCTTATCTAGTATTTTTTCTCTTGATATTGTCCTACCAATATTACTAAATAACAATACCAATATTTTATATTCTAGAGCTGTAAAACTAACCTCTTCGTTATTAGCATACACTCTAGAAGCATCAACATCAATAACAACATTTCCAGACTTTAAAATATTACTAGATTCTGTACTTTCATATCTTCTTAATACATTGTTAATTCTTGATATAAGTTCTCTTGTTCTAAACGGCTTTATCACATAATCATCTGCACCCAAATCAAATCCTTCTACAACATCTTTTTCCTCATCTTTTGCTGTAAGAAAAATTATTGGTATTTTAGTTTCTCCTTTTATCTTTTTACACAATTCAAATCCATTTCCATCTGGAAGTGTAACATCCAAAATCATCAGATTATACTTTTCATTTTTTATTTTTTCAGTAGCTTCTTTAATATTATAAGCAACCTCACACAAAAAGCCTTCTTGTTCTAATGAATATTTTAACCCTTTAACTATTACTTCATTATCTTCAACTAATAAAATTTTTTTCATTTTTCCAACACATCCATTAATTTATTACCATACTTATATCATACAATTCATGTTTTTTCAATCACTCACACAACACATTTGCTTTTGCCGCTTCTTATTTCTATAGCATATTCCTTAATTATATCTTAAGTAATATCGCCTTTACTTATTGCTAATATGTATGTTTTCTATCTCAACTTTTAATTCTCTTTGAACTATATTTTGAATCTGAGCAATTTGTTCTTGTTTCAATTCTTTAGCTCCAACTATAACATTAACACTATCATTATTTATAAATATAATAACATTATCAAAACCTTTATTCTTTATTAAGTTTTCAGCTATCATTAAAGCGTTTTTATTTGTATTAATTTTCTTTATTTCTTCCTGTGCAATATTTTTTTGTGCTTCTGATATTTCAGTATTATTTAAAAGTTTTTGATAACTTTCAATCATTTGTGAATACATATTATCTCTATCTATTTTTGATTGTGTAAAATATTGCTCTTCATTATCTGTAGATGTATTTGTATCCGTGCTAGTACCTTCATTTGTTTCAACTGACTTACTTTCATCTTCACTTTTCTCATCATTCTTGACTTCTTCATCATTTGATACTAATTCTTCTACTGTATTTTCATTTTCAACCAATGCATTACTACTAACCAATGTTGCATCACCTATCTCTGCATATTTTTCTGTATCAGCTAAGCCAGCTGTCTGCAATGTTTTTTCCGCGTTTGTTGTATAGTTCATATATCCTGCAACAATCAACATTAAAGCAACTGTAAAAATTATTATCTGATTTTTCTTTATCATATTTTTCATAAAAGACCTCCTGCTTCTTATTCCATCTCAAAAACTTGAATTTTATGTGTGGCAAGTCCAGTTGCCGCTTCCACCGCCTGAATTATATTTGCCTTTACATCTGCATTATTTGCACCTTTTGCTGTAATTATTGCACCCTCTATGGTAGGATTTATAGTACTTTGAGTTACTGGCGTTTTTACTCCATTCTTTTCTTCATATACAATATCCTTCTTGCTTGACGTTTCGTTCACAGTTCTGTTTCCGCCGCCTGAATCCGTTTCTTCTGTTGTAGTTTGACTTGTATCTTCACTATACATTGGTATGGTTTGACTTGTTTTAGAATATGTAATTAAAACATTAACCTCTCCAACTCCTTTTATCTTGCTAAGAATCTTCTCCAATTTTTCTTCCATTGTGTCATTGCTGTTTTCTATTTCTTCTTTACCACTTTCTGTAGCCAGCACCTTTGTATTTGAGCTATCATCTGACTTTGTTTTTTGGTTTGTATCACCATTCCAAATATAATTTATCATTACAACAGTAGCTATAAGAATAATAATAAACACCACTAAATTTTCAATAATTTTCTTATTATTCCCATCATCTTTTTGCTTTAGTTTTTCTTTAATTTTCATTACTTTTTCTTTAAACATATCAGAGCCTCCTTAAGCTTTATATAAGAATTTTTCTCATATTCAACTAACATAAATTATATCTGTATTTATGCTATAAATTTCCGCTAAATAATTTTTGATTTCATCCTTTTTATAACTAACTATATTGCTCTGTTTTTGGCTTTCGTTTTTATTGCTTGTATTTGTATCATTTGTTATTTCTATTCGTTCTACTTGAATATCCACTTTGTTAATCTTATCTTTTCCATTCTCATTTTGATATGTATTTTCTATGTTATTGTCTTTAATAGTATTTTCTTTATCATCCTTATTTGCTTTTGTGTCACTACTTAAGTACACTTTCATCTGCTTTATTGTATATGGGCTTTCATCTTCTGCTTCAATATAAACATTACTAACCTCAAAATTTTTCTGTTTCAATCTGCTCTTTATATCTGTTTCTAGATTTTCTATATAAATGTCTTTTATCGTTCTGCTATTGTTTGAACTTAATTTTTTAGCTATTTTGTTATTGCTTTCCTCCATTTTCTCTGTATATTTATCCGTATTAATTACATCATTTATTGTTATTTTATTATTTGAGAACTTATTAATTATTGGAGAAACAATTGTAAACAATATATAAATTCCAATAACTACTTTCACATATTTCTTTAATGAACCTTTCGGCAAAATCATTTCAATAATTGTTGCAATTATAACAGCAATTATTATTCCCTGAGCCCAACTACTTAACCATGATATCATATGTTTTTTTATCTTATTGTTTTATTTATTGGAAAAATCAGCATAACTTTTCTAATAAATAAAATAAGACTTTCCTCCTAACTAATCATTAATGTGCTACTAGAAATATTTATAACTAATGTTATTCCAATAATAAGCGTTACTGCCACACTAATCATTATCGCTAAAAACAATTTGAATGTTCCTCCAATTTGCTCCAATAGCTTTACTATTTTAGTATCTGCTAATGGTTCACAAATTGCAGCTCCTATATAATAAACCGCCATGAGCGACAGTAACTTTAATATTGGATTTATGCAAATTCCAATAACTATTATTATTCCAACTATTCCTACTGCATTTTTTAATACATTTGTGCACCCCAGTACTGTCTCCACAGCATCCCCGAAGTATTTTTCCTACTACTGGTATTACTGTTGATACTGCTGTTTTTGCGGTCTTAGCTGTTAATCCGTCAACACCACTTGTAATTGTTCCTTCTAATGAGCTAACACCAACAAATATTGTTAAGATTATTCCCAATATCCATATTGTTGTGGAATTTATATATTTAGCTAATTTTCCTATTTGAACTTTGTCTGATACGTTTGAGATTACATTTAACGCTATTGATATAAGTGCAAATGGAATTATTATTCTAGTAATTATATTTCCAACCAGTGTAATAATAAACAATATCATTGGTTCCAACATAGTAGCTGAAGTAATACTTCCTGTTGCTAGCATCAACGTCATTAGTATTGGCAATAAGCAATTAGTAAATCCTACCAAACTTTCTATTGAATCTTTTACCATTGTTATTATATCTGCAAAATTCTTCATAACAATAGTAACAATTAAAATATATGTAACATAGTAAGTAATCTGTGAAGTTGAACCATTTTCTAGTCCATCTGATATATTTTTTAATACACTATGTATTATAACTATAATCACAATACTACCTATTGAAGCAATTGCTGTAAGTATCTCTTTAAAGAACTTTTCTAATATTTTCTTTCCTATACTTCCTGTATCAATATTCCCCTTTAAAGCTTCTGATAAAGCCGTAGAAATATCAATATCTTCTAATACATCTGTTGTATAATTATCCGCTTCTTTCAAAAAGCTGGATATATCTAAACTCTTCGTTTGTGTTTCTATAATGTCCTTTGTATTTACTTCATTTACATCTTCCGCATTTGCTATATTAGGAAACAATATCATAATCATTATTATTATAAATATTATTTTTTTCTTCATTGGCACTCTCTTTTCTACCACTATGGTAATATTTTGATAATGGTTTCTAAAAGACTACTCATAATTGGAATAGACATAGACATTATTAAAATTTTTCCTCCGAAATCTACTTTGCTTGCAATTGCGCTCTCTCCTGTATCCTTGCATACACTAACTGCATATTCTGTTAATATTGCAATTCCTGTTATTTTTATCAGTAATATTAAAAACTCGTTATTAATTGATGATTTATTTGCCAGACTTTTTAATATATCAATTATTCCTGCTATTTTTCCTATAACAAGTGAAATTATAAGTACTCCTGCTATCAACGAAACATATAGTGCATATTCTGGCTTATATTGTTTTAGCAATACTATTATAATTAGTGAGACTAAACCAATGCCTATAACTTTTACAATCTCCATAGCTATGTATTCCTTTCTCTGTTAAAATCAAAATATATGGTTTGCTAACAGAAAAATTATAATTTGTATGTTTTATAAATTGAATATTGTTCTTACTGTATCAAATAAAGTACTTATTTCTTTGATAACCATTGTTAGCACTATAATAAGACCTGCTAGAGTCGTCATCATGGCCTGGTCCTCTCTTCCAGCTCGTACTAAAACTTGATATAACACAGCAACAAGTATTCCTATTGCAGCAATTTTGAACAATAAATTTATATCCATTATTTTATCCTCCAATTTATTTTATGAAAATTAATTTTTGTTTCAAATTTTATACAAGTATTATTGCAATTGTTAAACCAACACTGATTCCCAAAGTTTTATACATTTTTTCATTTTTACTTTTTTCTAAAGTAGCCTCTTGTATTTGATTGTTTAAAAGTTCATTTATTAAGTCTATATTGTTTATTTGACCTTCTAAATCCATAGAACCTAACATTTTAGATAATCCCTTAAGAACTTCTATATCTTCTTTTGTAAAACTCGTATGTATTTTTTTCTCTTCTAAAGCTTGCTTCCATGCCTCAGAAGCCGTATTTTCTTCCATATGTTCACTTGCTATTAAAAATATTTCTCCAATATTGGTATTTAATTCTTTTTTTATTTGTCGAAATACCTCTGGAATCGGTTCATATGTTAATCTAATTTTTGCTTTAAACATATTTAGACCGCTTTTTAATTTCTTCAAGGTCATCTATTCTTTTTGAGTATTTTTTTGAATATATAATTCCTATGAGTGATGATGAAATCAATATCAAAAAAATTCCAACATATTTAACTATTATCATGTAACTTGTCCTTTTTATAAATCTACACATTATATATATATTCATATTTTATTATTTTAGAACTAATTTTTTAAAATCATATTTAATTTTCTAAAACGTATTTTTCTTTTTCCTTGTCTATTCCATAAATATCAGCAACAAACGCATTTTTATTTCTTCCTTTTAAGAAAACAACCTTTTCAAAGATTTTACTTTTTATTAAGATACTTATAGCAGGATTAATCAAGACATCATCAATATTACTTCCATGTGCTGTGAAAATGCCTTTAACTCCACAGCACACAGCATATTTTATAGCCTCTGCATCCTCCATACTACCAATTTCATCTGCCACTATAACTTTTGGTGCCATTGATCTTATTGCCATTTTCATCCCAATAGCTTTTGGCATATCATCAAAAATATCTGTTCTTATTCCTAGGTCATTTTGTGGTATTCCTTTATAACATGCACCAATTTCACCCCTTTCGTCTATAACAGTCGTGTTAATTCCACTAAACAACCATTTTTCATGCTTTTCTCCATTGCTAATTCTTCTAGTAATATCTCTAAGTAATGTTGTTTTTCCCACTCCCGGCGGAGATATAATCAAAGTGTTGTATATGTTATTTAAACTAATATTTAATATATAATTAATAATTCCGTCACTACAATTCTTTACTTGTCTGCTAATTCTAAAATTCAAGCCAGAAATATAATTCAAATTTATAACTTGTCCATCTCTTACAACTGCACTTCCAACAATTCCAACCCTATGTCCTCCATTTATGGTTATATAACCATTAGCTATTTGAGATTGATATGAATACAAAGAATTTTCACAAATTTTTTGTAATATGTAATTAATTTCTTCTCTACTTGTAACATGATTTAAAATCAACTCTTTATCTGATATTTTTAGTGCAATCGGCAAGTTTAATCTAATTCTGATTTCTTCCAATTCTGTTAAAATCTTTTCATCTTCAATTGTATTTAATTCTCTAATAATAACTGTTGGAAAACACTTAAAAACATTTTCATATCCCATGAACTGCTTTTTAACCTCCTGTTTTATACTTTATTTATAAAATAATTATTATTTTTTCTCTAAATTTCGAGATTCATTTTTCATGTAATTGCTAGTAATTAAAATTATCTGTGAATATTTATATCCATTTTTACTCGACAAAAAGAAGAGCCTATAATAAATATATGCTCTTCTTTTATATTTTAGAACTATTAAATTATATATTAGTTGTTTTCGCTATTATGATATACATTCATTACATCATCAAGCTCATCTAAGTTATCCAATAACTTCTCCATTCTTTCTTGTGCCTTTTCATCTAAAGCAACATATGTTGTAGGAACCATTTGAATTGAAGTTTCAATAAAACTTAAACCTGCATTTTCTAAGCTTTCTCTAACTTTAGAAAAGTCCTCTACCGTAGTTGTAACAGTATAAACTTCTTCCTCAGACTCAAAATCTTCTGCTCCTGCGTCTAATGCTAACATCATTAAATCATCTTCAGATAAAGTAGTTTCAGCCTTATCAATTATCATAACTCCTTTTTTATTAAACATATAAGACACACAACCAGAAGTACCTAAATTTCCTCCTGCTCTATCAAAAACATGTCTTACGTCTGCTGCAGTTCTATTTTTATTATCTGTACTAGCTTCAACAATTACAGCAACACCATTTGGTCCATATCCTTCATATGTAATTTCTTCATAATTCTCATTACTGCTAGAAGCCTTTTTTATAGCGTTGTTTATTGTATCGTTTGGCATGTTAGCTGCCTTACACTTTGAAATAACATTTTTTAATTTAGAATTTCCAGCCGGATCAGGTCCACCTTCTTTTACTGCAATTAATAACTCTCTACCAAGTTTTGTAAAAATCTTTCCTCTTGCTGCATCAGCTTTTCCTTTTTTTGCTTGAATGTTATGCCATTTGCTATGTCCTGACATGGTTAATTCCTCCTTTTTATTTTTAATACTTTAATATTTTACCATACTTTTTTGTGTTTGGGTAGACCTTTTAAGAAAATTATTGTATTTAAGTATCTCTTAAAGATTGCTCAGGTAGTAAAATCAATTTTTGAATTATTTCGTTAATTGAAAAACAGGCATTCCCCAAAATGCCTGTTTTTTTTTGACAATTTTCATTGCCCATCCTTTTACGAAATTTGGTATCTCATAAAATATGACTAGTTTCTTTTATTATTATACTACAATAAAAAAAATATGCAACCTTTTAATCTAAAATCCTATAAAAATCGTTCGACATTTTTCTACACTTTTTTAGAAATCTATCTTCTCTCTTATCCATTCTCTTACTTCTGTTATAGGGACTCTAACTTGCTCCATTGTATCTCTGTCTCTAATTGTAACAGCTCCATCCTCTAAAGTATCAAAGTCTATTGTTACACAATATGGTGTTCCTATTTCATCTTCTCTTCTATATCTTTTTCCAATACTTCCTGCTTCATCATAATCACACATAAACTCTTTTGACAACATCTCATATACTTCTTGAGCTTTATCCGAAAGCTTTTTAGATAATGGAAGAATTGCAACCTTGTATGGTGCTAAAGCTGGATGCAAGTGTAATACAACTCTAGAATCTCCTTCTCCCAAGTCTTGCTCTTCATAACTATTACATAAAAATGCTAATGTGACTCTATCACATCCCAGAGATGGCTCTATTACATATGGTACAAATTTTTCGTTTGTTTCTGGGTCTTGATAAGACAAATCTTGTTTTGAATGCTCCATATGTCTAGACAAATCATAGTCTGTTCTATCTGCAATTCCCCATAATTCTCCCCAGCCAAAAGGAAAAGCGAACTCTATATCTGTCGTTGCCTTACTATAAAATACTAATTCTTCAGGGCTATGGTCTCTTAAACGTATATTTTCCTTTTTCATTCCTAAGCTTAATAAGAAATTCTCACAGAATTCTTTCCAATATGCAAACCATTCTAAATCTGTTCCTGGTTTACAGAAAAATTCTAGTTCCATTTGTTCAAACTCTCTTGTTCTAAAAGTGAAGTTTCCTGGTGTAATTTCATTTCTAAAAGCCTTTCCAATTTGTGCAATTCCCATTGGTAGTTTTCTTCTAGTTGTACGTGCAACATTTTTAAAGTTAACAAATATACCTTGAGCTGTTTCTGGTCTTAGATAGATTTCAGCTTTAGAGTCCTCTGTAACTCCTTGGAATGTTTTAAACATTAAATTGAATTTTCTTATAGATGTAAAATTGTGTTTACCACAATTTGGACAGCAAATATTGTTGTCATCTATAAATTTTACTAATTCCTCATCAGTCATTCCATCAGCAATCATATCTTTTCCATTATTATGAGCCCATTCTTCTATTAGCTTGTCAGCTCTATGTCTTGTTTTACACTCTTTACAATCTATTAAAGGATCAGAAAATCCTCCAACATGACCAGAAGCTACCCAAGTTTCTGGATTCATTAATATAGCAGCATCTAAACCAACATTATATTTGCTCTCTTGTATAAACTTTTTTCTCCATACATTTTTAACATTATTTTTAAGTTCTACACCCAAAGGTCCATAATCCCAAGTATTTGCTAAACCTCCATAAATTTCTGAGCCAGGATATATATATCCTCTGTTCTTACATAAATTAACAATTTTATCCATACTTTCTAACATATGAATACCTCCTTTATTTTATTTGTTTTTCATTTTATTATTTATTTCAAGCCATAGCTTCTTATAAACTTTTATATCAAAAAGCCCTAGCATATAAATAATAAAATTTATATGCTAGGGACGAAAGATTTTCTCACGCGGTTCCACCCTAGTTTAAGTTATTATTGCTTTACCCTAAAATAACTTACACCTTAATTTAAAATTTGCTCCAAAGCTCCCCATATATCTTCCATTGTTGAATTTCACCATACTCAACTCTCTAAAAATATCCAATATACTTTTTCTTTATCATTGCATTTATATATTAATTTACTTTAAATATAATATCACTTTAGAGTTTATCTGTCAATGCCTCAGATAAATAATATAGCACAAGTGTTCCAATAGGAACACTCCCTAAAAAAATTTTTAAAGCTCTAACAGCTCTGCTTTATAATTATAGCATTTTTGGGCTGCATCGTCGATTATGTATACAATAATTATTTGTCGAAAATTTTGTACGCACTATTAGTACGTTGTGGATAATGTGGATAACCTTGTGAATAACTCTGTAGCAAGGGTTATATTTTAAAGTTTTGCACAACTTTTATTGTTAACCTATTTATTGTAAATCTATCGTACTTTTATTTAATAAATTATGTTATCTTTATGAGTTTAAAACAAAACCTATTATATATTAAACATGACGTATTTATATAACTTATTAATAACTAATTACGGACTAGTTGTAAATTTTACAATCAGTCCGTAAAAATTTTATAGCATCTTAGAATATTGCAATAATAATTAAAATTTGTACCACTATCATTATTGGAATCCCAATATAAAATCTTGGTTTCTTTGTTTTATGATGAAATACATACATTCCTGTAATTGCTCCAACACTACCTCCAATCAAAGCCAAAGTTAAAAGTGTAGATTCTTTAATTCTCCACCTATCCTTTTCAGCCTTCTTTTTATCTATAAACATAGCTAAAAAAGCAACCAAATTAATTGCTATAATATAAATTATCAAATTTTTTATTGTAAATATGTTATTTATTTCCATTATTATCTTCCCTCACATATTAGTATACCCTTATGCAAATAAGCTCATCTGATTGCTTTGACTCATTCCTTTTAAGCAACCTGCATTTGTTAGCATTTCTATTACAGACTTACCTACCTTTGAACGTATCTTCAAATCGTCTATAGACATAAACGAACCGTCTTTCCTTGCCTCTTGTATTCCTTGTGCTGCAACCGTTCCTAGTCCTGGTATACTATTTAGTGGAGGTATTATTCCTTCCTCGGTTACTTTAAACTTAACAGCATCTGATTCGTATAAATCTATTGGCAAAAAGTTTAGGCCTCTTTCATACATCTCTAACACTATTTCCAATACACCATATGTATCTTGGTCTTTTTTAGTTGCTGCTTTTCCAGCAAGCTCTATTTCTTTCATTTTATTTTTTACTCTTTCAACTCCATGGCACATTATATCACTATCAAAAGCATCTGCTCTTATTGTGAAATATGCTGCATAATATGCTTTTGGTTGGTGTACTTTAAACCATGCTATTCTGAATGCATTTGTTACATATGCTGCTGCGTGTGCCTTTGGGAACATGTATTTTATTTTCTTGCATGAACCAATATACCATTCTGGAATATTGTACTCCCTCATTGTTGCTTCATGTTCTTTCCATTTTTCTGGATCTTTAGATGCTTTTCCTTTACGAACAAACTCCATTATTTTAAATGCCTTTTGTGGAGGTAATCCTTCTTTCATTAAGTAAATCATAATATCATCTCTACAACATATAGCATCACTTAATGTTACAATACCTTTATCTATCAACTCTTGAGCGTTGTTTAGCCACACATCAGTACCATGAGATAAACCTGAAATACGTATCAACTCATCAAATGTTGTTGGTTTTGTATCTACAAGCATACCACGCACAAATTTAGTTCCAAATTCAGGAACGCCATAACTACCTACTTCACTATGTATTTGTTCTGGAGTAACTCCCAAAGCTTTAGTAGAACTAAAGATAGACATTGTCTCTTTATCATCTAATGGAACCTTTGTAGGGTCTATTCCTGTTATATCATAAAGCATTCTAATCATAGTAGGATCATCATGTCCTAGTATATCAAGTTTTAATAAGTTCTGGTCTATAGAGTGATAATCGAAGTGTGTTGTTATAATATCTGACGTTGGATCATCTGCTGGATGTTGAACAGGTGTAAATTCATATATCTCTCTTCCTTTAGGTACAACTATAATTCCTCCTGGATGCTGACCTGTTGTTCTCTTTATACCCGTACAGCCGCTAGCTACCCTTATAACTTCTGCATTGTTTATTGGTATTCCTCTTTCTTCGTTATATTTTCTAACAAATCCCATCGCTGTTTTTCCTGCGACAGTACCAACTGTTCCTGCTTTAAATGTAGTTCCTTTTCCAAATATAACTTCTGTGTATTTATGTGCTTTTGCTTGATATTCTCCTGAGAAGTTTAAATCTATATCAGGCTCTTTATCTCCATTAAATCCTAAGAATGTTTCGAATGGTATATCTATTCCATCTTTTGCAAGCTTGTGTCCGCATTTTGGACAATCCTTATCTGGTAAGTCAAATCCATTTTTATATCCATAATCAGTAAAGTCTGAATACTTACAATTAGGACATCTGTAATGAGGCGGTAATGAGTTAACCTCTGTAATACCAGTCATGTTTGCCACAAAAGATGAACCAACAGATCCTCTCGAACCAACTATATAACCATCTTCGTTAGACTTCCATACTAATTTCTGTGCAATAATGTACATAACGGAAAATCCGTTTTTTATAATTGATGTTAACTCTCTATCTAATCTATCTTCTACTATCTTAGGTAGTGGGTCTCCATATAATTCGTGTGCTTTATTGTATGCTATTGTTTTTATTGTTTTCTCGCAATCATTAATATATGGAGGACATTTTTCAGGTGATATTGGACTTATTTGCTCACACATATCTGCAACTTTATTTGTATTAGTTACAACCACTTCGTATGCTTTCTCTTCACCTAAATAGCTAAATTCTTCAAGCATTTCCTCTGTTGTTCTTAAATACAATGGTGCTTGTAAATCGCAATCACTATAACCTTGCCCTGCCTCTAATATTCTTCTGTATACCTCATCTTGAGGATCCATAAAATGAACATCACATGTTGCAACTACCAATTTGTCTAGCTTTTCTCCTAATGCTACTATTTTTCTGTTAATATCTTGAAGAGCCTCTACATTTGGTACTACACCATTTCTCACTAAGAACATATTATTGCCTGTTGGTTGTATTTCTAAATAGTCATAATCATTTGCTATAGCCTCTATTTCTTCATCATCTTTTCCTAGCTCTATAGCTTGATATAACTCGCCTGCTTCACATGCACTTCCTAAAATTAAGCCTTCTGAATATTGCTTATATATTGATTTTAATATCAATGGTTTCTTGTAGAAATAATCCAAATGAGATATTGATATTAACTTATATAGGTTCTTTAATCCCACATAATCTTTTGCTAGAATTATAGCATGGAAACTCTTTAATTTCTTAAAGTTTACATTATCAGATGTTACTTTAGCAATATCTTCTAATTTTTGTACACCTTTTTCTTTTAACATATCTAGCATCACTTTAAAAACTTTAACAGTTGTATCAACGTCATCTAAAGCTCTATGTGCAACAAGTACTTCAATTCCTAAATTCTGAGCAATTATTCCTAATTTGTACTTTTTGTAATCTGGGAATAATTCTTTTGCAAGACGCAAAGTATCTAAATATGTATTATCTAAAGTTAATCCTAATTGTTTTGCATTATATTTTAAAAATCCAATATCAAAGTCTGCATTATGTGCAACAAGTACACTATCCCCAACAAATTCTAATACCTTTGGTAACACTTTATCTATTGTTTCAGCATCTTTTACCATATCATCTGTAATATTTGTAACTTCTACAACTCTTTGAGGAATTGGTTTTTCTGGATTTACAAAACATTCAAATTCATCTATAACTTCTCCATTTTTTACTTTCATAATTCCTATTTCTGTAATTTTTTCTGTTCTAAAAGATAAACCTGTTGTTTCTAAATCTAGCACACAATATGTTGTATCTAAGTCTTGTCCTTTAGGATTTGATACTGCTGGTACTTTGTCTGGTACTAAATATGCTTCTACTCCATAAATAACTTTCATATCTGGATTATTTACACCTAACATTTTATGAGCATCTGGAAAAGCTTGTACACTTCCATGGTCTGTAATAGCAATAGATTTCATACCCCACTTCATTGCTCTTTTTATTAAATCTTTAACTGGTGTTATTCCATCCATTGTACTCATCTGAGTATGCATATGAAGTTCAACTCTTTTAACCTTGCTATTGTCCATTCTTACAGCCACTTTTTCTTCTGGTTCTTCTATTATTGCATTACACAAAACCCCAAGTTCTTTTGCATATGGATCAAACTGAGCTGTTCCTATTACCTTAACTTTTGCTGCTTTTTTTAACCTCTTTGTAATATTATCAACTTTCTCAGCCTGTACAAAGGCCTTGCAGTTTATAGTGTTTGTATTATCATATACACTAAATATAACTAAGAACTTACCATTTTTTAATTCCCTAGTTTTTATTCCCAGATTGATGTCGTCATCCTTATCATCTAACTTAATATTTAAAATTTTTCCAGCTATTGTAACATTTCCACTATCTACACTTAAGTCTGCAATTTTAACCACAGGATTTGTTACCTTTTGATTTCTTCCATATATTAATGGAGTTTCTTCCTCTTCTATTGGTGGTGGCTCTGGTAATGGTGGCTGAGAACCTGTAACTGCTTCTTGATTTTCACTAGCATTAGAGTTTTTATTTTCATTGTTTGCTTTTTTCTTTGCATTGTTGTTATTTTTCTTCTCTTCACCATTCGAAGATATGTTATTGCATGCCATCTGAGCTTCAACTTCTTTTAGCAATGCATCATCTATCATACTTTGTATTTTTACATCTCTTGGTTTACAATTTTCAATATAATCAATTTTAAATTTTGCCCCATATAAATTCTCTATAACATTTGGAATTATTGTGCTAAAATTATTAGCCTCTAGAAAACTTTTACCTGTATTAGGCAATTTAATTGTTAATATTTTATCATGTATTTCTATAGTGCTGTTTTTTAGCAATGCTCTTGCCATAGGATGTTTATGAGCAACATATGCTATAATAGAATCCCACTTTTTGCTTATTGTTTCTGCAACATTTTCTTTTAAACTTCCTTCATCATTATTATTTTCTAGTTCGTTTTTCTTTTCGCTATCATCATTACATATTTTTATATTGACAGATTTTACTAAAAATCTTTCTTCTATATATCTTTCAAACTTTAATAAATCTTCAATTTCTATTCTTTTTTTAGATAATAGTACTAATTCTAATTCGCTTTTTTTCTTATGAAGATTTATTTCTTGTATAAGTGCTTCATTCAGTTCAAAACTATTTGAATTATAATCTTTAAAAGCTTCTTTTATAGTCTTTTGTCCCATCATCTGCTCCTTTTGCTCTTCCCGGTATATTATATCTTTTTACATTCACGTAACTCTTAAAATATTCTAAGTACGTCATTGTATGTTATATAAATTGATAATGTTATTAAAATAGCAAAACCTAATAATTGAATTTTTACTTCTAATTCTTGGTTTAACGGTTTTTTACGCATGCCTTCTATTATAAGCATCAATATTTTCCCTCCATCAAGAGGTGGAAATGGTATTAAATTAGTAACACCTAAAGACATTGATATTAATGCCAACATATAGATAAATTCTTTAAACCCGTTTGTTTTTGCCACAACCTCTGATATTCCCACAGGTCCCATTAATTGATCTGTTGATACCTTACCTGTAAATAACTGCTTTAAATTATCAACTATAGATGACACATAATCTCCTGTATTCCAAAATCCATAATAAATATTGTTCATAAATGTATTATCTGCCTTTTGAAATATCACTCCAAGATAATAAACTGACTCATCATCAGGTATTACTGTAATTTCAATTTCCTGATTATTTCTTTCTATTACAAAATCAATTTGATCATAATCCTGATTATTTAATAATTCTATTAATTTTTCTGGATTATCTTCAATTAACTCGTTATTTACTTTTATTATCTTATCTCCGGTCTTTAATCCTTGGTTTTCTGCTGAGCTACCTTTAACAAGTCCTGCTATCTTTGTAGACTTCTGGCTTGCATCATATAAGTAAATTCCAATGCTTTTATATTTTACCTCTGTTGGTTTTAATGTAATATCTTTTTTTTCGCCGTTTCTCTTAATTGTGACTGTAACCTCTTCACCGTTATTGTCTTGCATAATACTATTTACATCTGTAGATGTTCTAACTTTTTTGTTATTTACTTTTAAAATTTTATCTCCTGCCTGTATTCCAGCATTCTGAGCTACATAATTGTCCATTGTAGAATCTACAATTGTCGATACATTGTTGCCTGCTGTTGAAGCTAAAATAAAATAAACAATAAGTGCAAAAATAATATTTACTAATGCACCTGCTGATACTATGGCAATTCTCTTTGGAATACTAGCTTTGCTAAAAGAACCTTCTTTATCAGAAAGTTCTTCTTCACCTTCCATACTAACAAATCCGCCTAGTGGTACTAAACGTAATGCATATTTTGTTTCTTTACCTTGTTTTTTCCATATTGTAGGGCCAAATCCTATTGCAAATTCATTTACTCTAACTTTGCAAAGTTTTGCAATAAGAAAATGCCCTGTCTCATGAATCCCAATTAAAAAACCTAATAAAAATATTATTTTTATTGCACTTATGAAAATACTTATCAAGTTGTAACTTCCTTTCTACCTTATTAAATAAGTAATAGCATAAAATACGCAAATGGAGCAATAAATAGCAAACTATCTATTCTATCTAACATTCCTCCATGTCCTGGAATTAAATTGCTATAATCTTTTATTCCTGCATACCTTTTTATTACAGAAGCAGACAAATCTCCAATTTGACCAATTATACTTAAGAATATTCCTGCAAGTGTTATTATTAAATAACTTATATTTAATCCAGCAAATTTATTTAATATAAATGTATATATTAAAGCACAAATTGTAGCACCTATCGTTCCACCAATACATCCCTCTATTGTCTTTTTAGGACTAACATCCGTAAATGTATGTTTTCCAATTGTTTTTCCAACCAAGTAAGCAAAAACATCTGTCATCCATGAAGTTATAAATACATACCATATTAACCATTTTCCGTTCTCCATTTCTCTTATTATAGATACAAACATCAAAAATAAAACAACATAACATACTCCGAAAAATGTTATTGCCACATCTATAATATCTGTTTTTATTCTTTTAGTTATTACCAAAATGAATGATATAAGTATTGTTAATGGAATAATGGCCCCCATTAATATAAGAGCTTGCTCCTTAGGTATAATATGTAAAAAGCAAATACATACAGACGCTGCATATCCTATAGGTTTTACAGGATGATGCCCTTTTTGTTCAAAAGCATGAAATAATTCATATATACATCTTATTGCAACTATTGCTGTAAATATATCTACTATATATTTATTTCCCAGTATAAATACTATTAACACCAATGGTAATATTATTGCTGATGATATAACTCTTTTCATTATTTCCCTCCAAATTTTCTAGTCCTTTGCTGATACATCTTTATTGCCTCATCTAAATCAGCCTCACTAAATTCAGGCCAATATTTATTACTAAATACAAACTCTGTATATGCTATTTGCCATAGCAAGAAATTGCTTATTCTTTCTTCTCCACTTGTTCTTATTAACAAATCTGGATCTGGCTGATTTGCAGTATATAGATTATTTGCAAATGTTTTTTCATCTATTTCTTCTGCATTTAATTTTCCGTCTTTTACTTGCTCTGCTATTTTTCTTGTAGCGTGAACAATTTCGTCTCTGCCTCCATAGTTAAATGCAATATTTAAAATCATTCCTGTATTATTTTTTGTTTTTTCTACTGCTTTTTCAATTTCTTCTTTTAAATCTTTATGTAAATTATCTTTTCTTCCAATTACATTTATTTTAATATTATCTTTATAATTGTTGAAAAAGTCTCTTAAATAAAATTTCAACAATTTCATAATAGCTCCAACCTCAGCTTGAGAACGTTTCCAGTTCTCTGTTGAAAAAGCATATACTGTCATATATTTTATTCCTATTTTATTAGCATATCTAGCAATCCTTTTTAAATTTTCGGCACCTTCTTTGTGTCCTGAAGGAGTATCTAATCCTTCTCTTTTAGCCCATCTTCTATTTCCATCCATTATAATTGCAATATGTTGTGGTAAATTTTCTTTCATAATTAATACTTTATAAGTCTATTATAAAATAAACTTAAACCTCCTATATTATAATATTTACTTCAATTTTAATTGATAAAACTAAACTGACATTATTTCTTTTTCTTTATCTGCAGAAATTTTGTCTATTTCTTCAATTTTTGTATCTGTCATTTTTTGTATTTTATTTTCAGCTCCTGCTAAATCATCTTCAGTAATCTCTCCATTTTTTTGAGCTGTTTTTGCCATATCTATTCCATCTCTTCTTATTGATCTTATTGCAATCTTAGACTCTTCAGTCATTTTTTTAATATCTTTTACTATCTCTTTTCTTCTTTCTTCTGTAAGTTCTGGGAAAGTTAATCTTATTACTTTTCCATCATTATTTGGATTAATTCCTATATCGGCTTTTTGAATTGCTTTTTCTATCTCTTTTAAAACACTCATATCCCATGGTTGAATAAGTATCATGCGTGGCTCTGGAACAGAAACTCCAGCCATTTGATTTATTGGTGTTGGTGTTCCATAATATTCAACCATAATTTTACTTAATATATTAGGATTAGCTCTTCCCGCTCTAATCTCTGATAAATTATCCACAAACACATTAATTGTTTTATTCATTCTTTCTTCTATTTCATTAAATTCCATTTTAAAACCTCCATTTATTTTTAATAATCATATCTTTAATACCTTTGCTTAATCTGCAATTACTGTTGTTCCTATTTTTTCTCCTTTTACAGCTCTTACAATGTTTTCCGTATCTTTAATACCAAAAACAATAAGTGGTATATTATTATCCCTGCATAATGATATAGCAGTTGAATCCATTACTTTTAAATTTTTATTCAAAACATCTGTATATGTTATCTCATCATATCTAATTGCATTTTTATCCACTTTAGGATCCGCAGAATAAACCGCATCTATAGTTTTTCCAACTAATATCACTTCAGCTTCAATTTCAGCTGCTCTTAATGCTGCTGTTGTATCTGTTGTGAAGAATGGATTTCCAGTTCCACACGCAAATATAACTATTCTTCCTTTTTCTAGATGTTTAATTGCTTTTCTTTTTATATATGGTTCTGCAATCTGTCTCATCTCTATTGAGGTTTGCAATCTTGTATACATTCCTCTTGCTTCTAGCGCATCTTGCAAAGCAAGACCATTCATAACAGTTGCTAACATTCCCATATAATCTGATGTTGTTCTGTCCATATTGTGGCCATTTTTTCCTCTCCAAAAATTTCCGCCACCAACTACTAAAGCTATTTCTACACCTAATTTTTTTATCGTTTCTATCTTATCACAAATTTGAGAAATAACCTCTGGATTAATTCCAGTTTTTGCTTCACCAGCTAGGGCTTCACCACTAAGTTTTAATAAAATTCTCTTATACTTGGCTTCTGACATTTTTTAAAATTCCTTTCTTATTTAAGTCCTCCTTATTCTATCATACATTCATAGTAAATTGAACCTCTTTTTTTAAATTTTTTTAAAATATTGCACAGAAAATTCATTACATAAATTTTCAGATTTGTTCTAATCGTAAAATATTCCTTTTCTTATTATAATTTTCTTATAATTGTTTAAACTAATTATTGTAGTTTATAAAATTTTATGTAGAAAACATTAAAACATACATTAATTTTGAAGAAGGGAGATGTCGCATGAATCAAATTTTGGTTTATAAGTTAGATTCATCAGATTTTAATACTAACATGTCAGCTTCCTCTACTTCATCAAAAAAGCAAAGTAAATCAGCAGAAATCTATTATTCAATATTAATTGTTTGTATTTTAGCAATCTCTTCATCAACCTTATATTCGTGCATTTATTTTTATAATCTAAAAAGCAAAAATGATTATAGTAAACAATTGTCCCAATCTTTTTCTGTTTCCACATTATATAGTTCCAACAATAATTATTCTACATCTTTTCTAAATTCTAATACTAGTGAAGGATCTTCAACGCCTTTTATTGTTGGTGCTATTGAAATACCTAAAATCAATTTGTATTACCCAATCTTATCTTATGCTACTGAAGAATCTTTAAAAAAATCTCTTGCACGCTTTGCAGGCCCAATGCCAAATGAAACTGGAAATCTTTGTATAGCGGGGCATAATAATATCGACAATAGTTTTTTCGGAAAGCTTGGCTTATTAGAAATTGGTGACGAAATAAAAATTTATGATTTATCTGGAAATTATTTAATTTATTATACTTATGATAAATACGAAACTACAAGTTCAGATACAAGTTGTACGTCGCAAGAGACAAATGGCTTAAAAATAATTACACTTATAACATGTAATAGTTTAAAAGATACAAGAAAAATATATAAAGCAAAAGCAGAATAAACTTATTACTGTTTATTCTGCTTTAATAAAATTCTTTATATAGTATCATTTCTCATGATAATTATTACATATTGTAATCACGAATCTTTTTGTATGCATATATAGCTGATACTCCACATATTGCAATTAATGCTGTTACTACATATATATCGCTTTCTCCAGTTTTTGGTAAAGCTGTTGTGTTAGTTGTATTATATTGACTAACAGTATTATTTGAAGTTAATATACTTGTAGTATTGTTTGTTACTGTATTATTAGCTGTTACGTTTGCTGTAGTATTTTCTGTATTTGTATCATTTGTAGCAGCAGCAGTATTATCCGTTGTGTTTGTTGGTAATATAATTGCTGTATTATCTGCAAATACAGATGATGTAACACATATAAGCATTAATATTGTTAAAATAATTACCATTAATATTTTAGATCTAGATTTTACCATTTTTTTTCTCCTTTTATCTAAATATAGTATTATTATTTACATTTTTAATTTTACTATTCTTTTTTCATATAGTCAATACATTTTCGAATTTTTATTATTACAATTATGTTACTAATTGTTACAATATTATTCTTGTGTATATGGTAATACAGCTATTTGTCTAGCTCTTTTTACAGCTATAGTAATATCTCTTTGATGTTTTGCACATGCCCCTGTTGCTCTTCTTGGTAATATTTTTCCTTTATCATTTATGAATTTTTTTAGTTGATCAGCATTTTTGTAATCTAAAACTAAATTTTTATCAGCACATAAAGGACATACTTTTTTTCTCATTTTTCTAAATCTTGGATTGTAATCATCATCACCGTTGTTATTTCTTCTATTATTTTGCTTTCTATCTGCCATTGTTCTCTTCTCCTTTCAGTCTTATTATATTAAAATCATTAAACCCTTATTGTTACAAAATTAAAATGGTAAGTCATCACCTGATGAAACAGAAAACTCAGAATCAGCTCCCGGTATAGCATCTCCTCCGAAACTTGCTCCGAAATCGCTACCTCCTGCAACCCCATCTCTTTTTGAGTCTGCAAAATATGTTTCTTCTGCTATAACTTCTGTTACATAATGTTTTTGACCTTGGTCATCATCCCAAGTTCTAGTTTGTAATCTACCTACAACTGCAACTTGTTGACCTTTTTTGAAATATTTGCTTACAAATTCTCCTGTTTTGTTCCAAGCTACTACATTAATGAAATCAGCTTGCCTTTCTTCTCCTTGACGTGCAAATCTTCTATTTACTGCTAAAGAGAATGATGCAACTAAAGTGTTGCTAGTTTGTGTGTATCTTACTTCTGGGTCTCTAGTAAGTCTACCCATTAAAATTACTTTATTCATATATGGCCTCCATTTTATTGTTTATTTTAGGTTTATTTTTCGTTTACATTGATTGTCATGAATTTTATAACATCATCAGAAATTCTGAAATTTCTTTCTAATTCAGTTATTAATTCTGGATTAGCTTCAAAGTAGAATATTGCATAATATCCTTCTTTGTTTTTCTTAACTTCATATGCTAGTTTTTTCTTTCCTAGTATATCAACTTTTTCAACTTTTCCATCATTATTAATCATTGCTGTGTAGTTTTCTGTTAAAGCTTTAACTGCTTCCTCGTCAATAGCTGGATTAATAATGACAACACTCTCGTATTTATTCATTATCTTTCACCTCCTTATGGATTGATAACCTACATATATATATGTAAGTAAGGATATTTTAACTTACCAACATCTCATTGCTTCGTTGTAAATGTAAATTAAAATAGCAGTGTTTAAAACACTGCTATAGTATATCATAAAATTAATATTTGTGCAAGCTAGATTAAAACATTTTTTAATAAAAAGTCACCCTAAAACCGACACCATGATAATTATTAGTAGTAGGATCTCCTTCTTTTCCATATAAATTTCTTGCACTTGCCGGAATATCAGTTCCATCCAAATCGACAAAGTCGCCCCCCCTTGACCTACAAGGTGCACTTGAGTAGCCGGAGTTTTCCAAGGTCCATTCCCATACATTACCTGCCAAATCATATATATTTAACAGTTTGAATTGTTCTACTGCTCCTGTAGTATGTAACAAGCCCTCTCCTTTTTGCTTTGTATATGTTGACGAAGACCAATTCACTCCTTTATCTAAAGAATATTTTCCGTTTGTGACTGTAAAAACTGTATTAGGATAATTTCCCACTTCCGTACTATCTTCATTAAGTACCTTTTGAGCTATCCCCTTTGTCTCCATATATTTCAATGTTAAATCCCATTGAACTCCAAATAATAAGCTACTTGTACAATTTCCAGAATACATATTGCTTGCCAAAGTTTGTGCCTGTGAGCATCTTAGCCACACATAAGGATATGCATTCCATTGTATCACCGGTGTATCAGTTATCGGATGTTCTACACTCCATTCTTCCCCATATGTTCTATATCGATTAGTCAAGCCCGTTTCATATCTTCCTATCCAGAATCCTCCATTTTGATACACACTTTTTAACATTTTTTGTTTTAACGTATTATATTGGCTTGTTGAACTCAATCCACACCCTGAATAATAGGTATCAGTAGATGGAGTACTTTTTCTATAATCACTTGTATATGTATGTAAATCATTTTCAATCTTTGTATATTCTGTACTTGAAAAAGATGTAATATTAAGTCCAGCTGTTGGGTATACTTTATTAGTCTGTGGAACTTCTATCCAAACATATTGATTTCCTTCCAAGTCTGTTCCCACATTACTTCTACCTTTATACATATTTTGGTCACTTTCATTGTCTGAAATAACTATTCCAGTTCCTATTCTTCCTCCTACGTAATAAAAACCTTCTGGTATTATAACTCCATCTATAGATGGATCTGCTATACTTACAGCTTTTCCAAAAGTAATATCATTTATCTCCTTTCCGTTTCTTCCATCTGCTGCATATCCTGATATATTTATCTCAATCTTCTTTCCATCATTGCCTATTGCGTCCTCTTTAGTTACAGTATATGTAGCTTTTCCTACCCTTCCATTCCATGTCGCACTTACCTCTTGTCCATTTATTGTTACTGTTGGCTCTGTTGTAAGTGTGTAGTTTGCAATCATTTTTAATGTTACCGTATCTCCTACACTAGCTCTGTTTTCTTGTTGTCCACTACTTTTCAGAGTTACTGCCGATATTATTGGTAAATCTGTATTTGAATAATAACTTTCAGCAAATGAGCCTCCTGAAAAGTCGTCAACTACAGTATAATGAATTTTGCCATCTAATTTTACTCCCTCTTCATAATAAACTGTTAAACTTTGTTCATTTACTAAATAAGTATCTTCTGGATTGTTAAGCTCTATTGTTGAGTCGAATGCCAACAATTTATCTATATCTATTTTATAATAAACTCCATTATCATTTGGATTTTTGTCACTAGGATTTAATGTGTCTATATCAAATGAAACAGTCTCACTGCTTGGTACACTTCCATTTGCCACATAATATTTTTGAATGCTTTCTGTTAGTGCTATTATATCTTCCTTTACTGCATAATATCTTCTTGTTTCTAATGTTGATGTTATGTTGGTTGTTAGAGCAATTACTAATATCATCATAATTACAATAGTTACAACCAATTCTAATAACGCTATACCTTTCGAGCTTTTTAAATTTTTCATTTGTATTTTCCTCCTAAGATAAAAATAAAAAATCTCTTTTAATTATTTATATCTTACTATTAATTAGGTTTTTTTGCAAGACAATTTTACATATTTTTTTAATTAAGCTCGTGGTAAATTTTGTTATTTTTTTTGAAAAATATTTTTAATGTTTTAAATTATTCTTTAATATTCTAAGCAAATTTCCTTTCCTCTCTAGATATTTGTTTTCTTTTAAAACTATAACCCATAAATATACAATAATTATCAATATCGCCCAATTTTTATATACTAAGATTCCTATACTCGATAACGCGGTTAAAACAATAATTGATATTTTAGATATTTTATTTGTATACAAATACGACTGTTCTAAACCATTAAACATATATATTAATTCTTTTATTATTCTTCCTCCGTCTAATGGATATATTGGCAATAGGTTAAATACAAATATCAGAATGTTTGAATAAATAACCATTTCTGCCGTGCTTGTTTCTAGATTTTTATTTAAAAAAATTATTATATATGTAAATATTGCAATAACTAGATTTACAAGTGGTCCAGCCATTGCTATTAATATTTGCTTTAAGGCTAATATATTTGCCTTTTTTACCTTTGTATTATAACTATAGCATTCTATTTTAAAATTTATACTGAACCCATATGGAGCTATTTCTAATGATTGTGGTTTTAGTCCCATACACAATCCTGCTGTTAAATGTCCTAGCTCATGTATAAATGCAAACAGCATTAAAATGGCATAGATTTTTATTTGCCTTGTTAATAAAAACACCAACAAAAAAATAAATACCTTTAAATTTATTTTTATATGCATTTTATATTTCTCCTTATACTTAATTCAAAATCAACTCTGGATTTATTTTTCTATCTTCCACCCTTATTTCAAAATGTAGATGTGGTCCTGTTGCTCTTCCAGTTGCACCAACTTCTGCAATTTTTTGTCCTTGCTTTATTTGTGTACCCTCTGTTACACAAAGTTTGCTACAGTGAGCATATAATGTTGAAATATCACTATTTTCTATTTTTATATGTTTTCCATAATCACCTTCACTAGAAGCTAAAGTTACAACACCATCCATAGCCGAAACTATATCACTTCCTGTATTTCCTCCTATATCCAATCCATAATGGTTTGCCGTTACAATTTCTGTTGCCTCTCTTGTTCCATATCTTGACGTTATAGTTCCTTTTAACGGCCATATGATACTGCAATTATTTTTTATATGTTCAACATCTAATTCTTCTTGAGTTTTACTTTCTGCTACTGTCTCCTCTATAGCTCCGCCAACCGCTTCCGCTTCGCTATTTATTTCTTCATTTTCTGAGGCAGAATCATTGCTTTCTGTGTTTTGCTCAACTTGCTCGTTTGAACCTTCTTCTAAATCTTCCACTCCAGAGCTTTCGTTGTTATCTATATGTAGAAATTTATATATAAAATTATTTTCGTCATTCACAAATCCTTTAAAATTGGAGTACAAATTTTCAAAGCTTATATCATACGCTAACACTCCATCTATTTGTTTTTTCACATCTTCCGAAAATACTGTATTATTATAATTCGCCGTATATAATGCTAAGTATATTACTAAGCATACTGCAATCTGAATTAATATCTTTTTTGTTATTTTTCTTTTTACTGTTGAGTCCTGATACTTTGTTTCATTTCTATTACTTCTTTCTCCATATATCCTTACATTATCCTGCCTTCTTCTATTATATATCTCTTCTGCTTTTCTAATTCTTTCCTCTACACTTATTGTTCTTTCCATTTTATTTTCTCCCTTTCGTTTTTACAATAAAAAATAGACCACTAATCAATATTAGTAATCTATATTCAAATCTTTTTAAATTATTCATCTGGCTACGCACACTAGTGTACTTAAGATAGATATTGCAAGTAATACAAAATTTATATATTTCAATCTATTATATTTTTTCTTTAATTTATTTTTATCTATTACTCTTTGACCGTCTTCCATTCTTTGTAAATAATTTTTTATTACCATTTCTGCTTCTTTTACAACAAACTGTCTATTATCTCTTTCTATTCTTTCTATTTTTTTAAAGTCTTCCTCCTTCATATATCCTTGAACTATCTCTTCTTTATTTTTTTCTTTTGAATTAGTATTTTTCAAGCAGTCTATATCTACAGCTTTTCTTTTGTCTTTAACAACTATTATAGCCTCTTCCAAAAGATTAGATGGCAAATTTTTTAATATCACAATGTTTTTCATTCCATTTACATCCATAATAAATTCCTTTCCATTGCCTAGTAAAATTACTTAGGCTAATATGTATATTTTTGATATACATATTATTTACAATTATGGAAAGATTATACATTGCAAATCATTTTTACCACATCTATTGCAATTTTATCTATTTCTTTTATATTTTTATTTTTTAGTTCCTGTATGTTTTTGATATTATTATGATAATTTTTTCCAACTACTACTTTTATGCTGATGTCTCCGTAAATATTTTTGTTTTTATTTAGTCCTTTTCCTATTTCAACTTTTCCATCATCTATAATAATATCTCCAATGTTTTTTCCTAATGCTGAATCTATTACTACTTTTAAACTTCCCCCATTATTATTTTCTACCTTTTTCATTATTTTTTCTGCATTTTGATAATTAATTGGATTTTCCATATCACCATACACAGTTGCTTTATACATACTTTTTAAATACGAGCCCACTAATGGTCCCAAGCAGTCGCCTGTAACTTTGTTACTGCCAATACAAATAAATACAATAGAGTCAAACATATATTTCCTTCCTTAACGCACTTGTTAATATTCATGTTCATTTTTTTACTGTCTTATATATTGAAATATATATAAGATGCCATAACTTAAAACAAATTTACTTGCGGTTTATAATTATATCAATATTCTTATTTTTTAAATATTCAGAATTTATTTTTTGAGAAAAACCTGCCAAGTCTTTGGATATAACTATTGTATTATATTTTTTACTAATTAATTCATCAATTTTATTATCAATATCATCATTTTCTTCTAAAGAGAAAACGTCAAACCCTAATAATTCTGGTACTTTAAAATTCTTGTTATCTGAAATAGATTTTATCCAAGATACTTTCATATAATCACCAAAATTATTGTTTGACGTTTTATAAAAAAATATGTATTAAATATTATAAAAATATGTTGCTTCCAAATCAGCTTCATTTAAAAGCAATGCAATTGGATATTTTTTATACGCTTCTCCTAATGTTCCATATAGTTCCTTAGGCTCTGTAAATCCCATGTGCCAACGTATTGCATATTTTTCTTCATTTGTTAGTTTTATGTATTCTGTAAGCATCATTACAGATTTTTCCCCATGACCATAAGGAATTGTATCTTCTACAGTATAGTATGGAACTTTTTCCCATTCTCCTCTTGCATTTTTTGCATTTCTGTAGTCTGTTTTGTAGAAGTTTGTTTTGCATATGTCATGTAACAATGCTGCTATTTTTATAGTTGCGTCAGGTGTATCAAATCCGCTTTTCTTTACTTTATCATCAAAAATCTCATATACCTTCATGCTATGTTCTAACAATCCTCCTGCATAATTTCCATGAAATCTTGTGCTTGCAGGTGCTGTAAAGAAATCTGATTTATTCAAAAATTCAATTAGTCCCTCTATTCCTTCTCTATTTGTCGATCTTAATAATTCTATAAATTTTTCTTTCATATTTTATTTTCTCCTTTTTTTTATTTTTAATTTAAATATTTATTTTGTAATTTATACAAATTCTTCCCATACTAGATTTGCTAAGTCTATGCCTTTATTTGTAAGCTTTATATTTTCATCTATTACGATTATTAATCCTTCATGATTTAGTTTTTCTAATTCTTTGCAAAATTTTACTATTGGACTAACATTAAACTTTTTCTCAAATTCAAATATATTTACTCCGCTTATTCTGCGTAGTCCTAAAAGCATATATTCTTTCATCTTTGCTTCTAAATCCAATGTTTCTTCTAGCACTAAATTTTTATTTGATGTTCCTTTTTCTATGTTTTCTATATATTGATCTAAATCTTGAATATTAGAATATCTCTTGTCCTCTAAAAACGAACTTGCAGCTGCTCCTATTCCTATATATTCTTTTTGCTTCCAACAATCGCTGTTGTGCACAGATTCAAATCCTGGTCTTGCGAAGTTTGAAATTTCATATTGATAATACTTATGTTTTTCTAACATTACTTTCACATACCAGTACATTTTTCTTTCTTCTTCATCTGATAACATTTCTAATTTATTTTCTTTTACCATTTTCTCTAATGGTGTACCTTCTTCTAATATTAAAGAATATACTGAAATATGCTCAGGCTTTAAATCTATAATTTTTTTTGCACTGTCTTTTACATCATCAAAAGTTTGATTTGGCAAACCTATCATTAAATCTACATTTATATTATCAAATCCAACATCTCTGGAATTCTTAAACGTTTCTTCAAATTGTTTGTAGTTGTGTATTCTGCCAATCTCTTGTAAAAGATTGTCCTTTGTTGATTGAAGTCCTATACTTAGCCTATTTATTCCAACATTTATATATGTTTCTAGCTTTTCTTTATTAACTGTTCCTGGATTAACTTCTATAGTTATCTCTGGATTCTCAACAATTTTAAAATTATTTTTTATCGTTTTCATTATACTTTCTACATATATTTCATCTAAAATTGATGGAGTTCCACCTCCAATATATATGGTTTTTAAAACATATAATGGTTCTATTTTGTGTTTCGCCATTACCTTGTTTTCTGTAGCATATTGAATTATTTCTTTTTCTATACATTCAACATATCTTTTTTCTAAATCTGCTTTATCTACATATGAAACAAAGTCACAATAATAGCACTTCTTTTTGCAAAAAGGTATATGAATATATAAACCAATTTCTTTTTCATTCATTTTATAGATATTCCTTTAACCTTCTAAATTTATTACTAACGCTTGATTTTCCTATAGGTTTCTTTAACATTTTTCCCAATTCTTCTAATGTAGCATTTGGATTTTCTTCCCTCAGTTTAGCTATCTCTTTTAAATCATCTGGTAATGTTTCAAACTTTCTTGTATTTCGCAATTTCTTTATTATCGAAATCTGTTCTACTGCTGTATTTATTGTCTTATTTAAATTTGCTGTTTCACAGTTTACAAGTCTATTTATATTATTTTTCATATCTCTCATAACTCGTACTTCTTCAAACTTTATCACAGATGAATTTGCACCTATTAATGCTAAAAATTTAGATATTTCCTCGCTATCCTTTATATATAGTGAGATATTTTTATTTTTTTTAAGTGTGTTCGATCTTATATTATATTCTTGTAAAATTTCTGATACTTTTTCTGCGTATATTTTTTTGCTAAACACAACTTCTAAGTGATATTTTCTTTCTGGATTATTTATATATCCACTTCCTAAAAAAGTGCCTCTAACATATGATTTTTTTAGATTTTCCTCTTTTACATTTTCTAAATCAGTTAATAAGTTTTCTTTAGCTAATTGCTCTGTCTTTTTGAATTTAATTGTGTAAATTTTTCCTTGCAATTCTATTTTATAATCATTTATTTCTACATTATTTAAAAGTTTTGCAAACCTATTTATATTATACTCGTTTTCAGTCGAAAACTTGGCATATTTCTCAGTGATTGTAGCATTTGCACCAGACAAATATCCAATCAATTCAAAATATACCTCTTGCTTATTTTTTAAATTACTCATTTTGCTTAACTCGTTTTTCGTGTAAGCAGAAAAAGACAATTTAGACATATTTAACATTTCTTTCTATAATATTTTTTAGCATTTCTTAAGCGATTATATCAATAATTTATAATGTTTGCAACTATACATCTATCATTTCCGGATAAATCTTTATATGCTTCTATATTATCATACTTACCAATCTCTTCTAAAATTTTTACAACCTCGTTTTTCTGGTTATAACCAATTTCTAAACATAATTTTCCTTTATCTTTTATGTATTTATATGCGTTTTCTGCAATTATTCTATAAAAATCTAACCCGTCGTCACCACCATCTAAAGCTATATGTGGTTCATGCCTAACGTCTTTAGGTAGTTTCTTTAGCTCCTCTCTTTCGATATATGGAGGATTTGAAACAACTATATCAAAATTATTTTCTGCAATCTGTTCAAACATATTAGATTGAATAAATTCTATTTTTGCTCCATTTTCCTTTGCATTCAACTTTGCAACTTCAATAGCTTTATCACTAATATCACTTGCAAAAATTTTCTTATTTTCATCCTTTAAATATTTATATAGAGAAATTGCAATTGCACCACTACCAGTGCATAGGTCCAATATTTTTATTTTCTGATTTTCAAAAAACTTATTGCAAATTTCTAGAACTTTCTCTACCAATATTTCTGTATCAGGTTGTGGAATAAGTACACTTTCATTAACGAAAAATTTCATTTTCATAAATTCTTGTTTATTCGTTATATACTGTAATGGCTTTCCCTTTATAATACTATCTATATTGTTATTGTACTCAACTTGTTCTTCTCTTCCAATCTCTTCTTTGCTGTTTATAATCAAGTACTGTCTATCTTTTTTTAATGTATGTGCCAATAATTCTCTTGCAATTATATTAGCATCTTCTATATTAGCTTCTTTCAATTTCAGTATATTATCTTTTAAAATATCTTCTATTTTCATCTTTCTTTATTTAACTTTCCTTAAACATTTTAGTATATATACAGAAAAATCCCCCACATTAGCCGTAAGCCAGAGAGAAATTTTAAGGACCTGCCTACGACAGGTGGGTGTCTTGTTAAATGCTTGTGGGTTTCTTATAGTTTATAAAAGTATAAGCATACACGCCACATTTAAAGACAGACTCCCTTTTAAAATTTGTTGGTTCTAAAATTCCAATCTATACGTGCTACGTAGGGATTATTTTTCTATAATTATATTATCATATACTCAATTTTATTTCAAGCATTTTTCTGTTATTTTATCATATATATTATTCCTAGTGTAATCCAAACTACTATTGTTCCAACAATTTTCAAAACTCTAACATTTTTATTTTGATTATCTGAGCTGAAAAACTCTTTTGAAATTTTCCTTGCATCAAATATTGCTAGGATTCCAATTGCCATTACTATTAATGCTACTAATGTAATTACTATTTCTTTCATATTCTACAATCCTTCCTCTGTTTTTTCGTATAATTTGTTTAAATTTATAGCTTTCTTATCAGTTAAAGAATTCAACTGTATATTTACATTCAAAGCTTTGTTTAGGACTTAGCATTATTGTATCCGGCTTCTCCGAGAATATTCCACTTGCATTCACTGTATCTGCTGTTGTGTACCATGGTTCTATGCACAAGAATGGTGCTCCAGGTTTTGCCCATACTGCCAAGTATGGAAATCCTGTAAAATCCATAGTAAGTATAGTTTTATTTTCAGCTTTCTTTTTTAAACTTATTTTGTTTGATGTTATTCCTTTCATTATTATAGCATCATTGTCAAAACTATTTTTTGTTATAGGTAGCCTTTTGCTATCTATCATCCTATTTTTTGCATATTCCGTTCCAATTAATCCATCTACTAAATATAAGAAATGTATTTTCTTTTCTTCTTCCTCAAATTCAAGATAATACTCTTCATTTAGTAAATCTTGCCTGTCTATTATAAATGCTGGATGTCCGCCTATACCAAATGGCATATTATTGTCGCCTTCATTTATAACTTTGTATATTGTAGTCAATTTATTTTCATCTGTTCTATAGGTTGTGTATAGAGAAAATTTATATGGATATTTTACTAATGTACTTTCGTTACTGTTTAAAACATAAGAATGAAAATTATCCAATTTTGTAACAGGCTCAAATTCCATATCGCGAGCAAATCCATGTTGTGTCATTTCATATGTTCTTCCATTTATGGTTGTTTGATTTCTTTTTAATTTTCCTACTATTGGAAACAACACTGGTGAATGTCTTTTCCAATAAATTTTTCCTTTCTCATCTACACAGTCTTCTCCTTGGTGTAATTTTTCTACTCCGTCTAGTTTAAAACTAATTATTTCTCCGTCCCATTCTAGAGGTTACCATTTGACTCTTCATATGCCTCATTCCCTTCTACAGATAGATTTTGTTGATTATTACACCTTCTATTTATTACTTTCTTCTATAAAATGCCATGTGTCCTCACACATTTCTTTAATTTCTTTTTCGGCAGTCCATCCTAACTCGTTTTTAGCTTTGCTAGGATCTGCGTAACATGTTGCTATATCTCCTGCTCTTCTTGGTGCAATTTTATAGGCTACTTTTCTGCCCGTCGCTTCCTCAAATGATTTAACCATATCCAAAACACTGTATCCTTTTCCTGTACCAAGGTTGTATATGTATAAACCTTTTCCTTCTTTATCAATTTTATTTAAGGCACAAAGGTGACCTTTTGCTAAATCCACAACATGAATATAATCTCTTACTCCAGTTCCATCTGGTGTATTATAATCATTTCCAAATACTGATAATTCTTTAAGTTCTCCTGATGCGACACGCGCTACATATGGCATTAAGTTATTAGGTATTCCTTGAGGTTCTTCTCCTATTAATCCACTTTCATGTGATCCAACAGGATTAAAATATCTTAAAATGCAAATGTCCCATGTATTATCTGAATTGTATAAATCTTTTAATATTTGTTCTATAAATAATTTGGATGTTCCATAAGGGTTTGTTGTATTACCTGTTTTACATTCTTCTGTTATTGGAATAACCTCTGGATCTCCATATACTGTAGCAGAAGAACTAAATATAAATTTCTTTACATTATATTGTTTCATAACTTCAAGTAAATTTAAACATCCTGTAACATTATTTGTATAATATTTTAAAGGCTTTTGAACAGATTCTCCAACTGCTTTGAACCCTGCGAAGTTCATAACCGCTTCTATTTTATTTTCTGAAAATACCTTTGCTAGTTTTTCTTTATCTTTATAGTCTATTTCATAAAACTTAAAATCTTTACCTGTAATTTTCTTTATAGCTTCTAAAGCTTTAGGTTTGCTATTAGAAAAATCATCTATTATAACAATGTCTTTCCCAGCATTCAATAATTCTACTGCAGTATGACTACCAATATATCCTGCTCCTCCTGTAACTAAAATTGCCATTTTTATCACATTCCTTTCATTTTTAGCTTTAAGGTTTTCATTTAAAACTTTGCCACTTTACCTTATTGCCTCTTAAGTTTATTAAAATCCATTTAGATTATATATCAAAACCTCAATAATAGCAATAGTTTTTGTGTTTACTTTTTGATGCAAGCATCTTTGTTTATCATAATTTTTTTATTTTATCTAATAATTATGACCCTGTTGATTTATATTTTCTTAATCCTATTTGCCAGACTATATAGCATGGTATTATAAATAATATTGAAACAACTGGTAGAATTATATTTATCTTATTGTCTGTTTTTTCTATTACATATAATAGTGGATAATAATTTACCCACGCAAGTGGCAATATATATGTAAAAAAAGTTTTTACCCATTTTTGATATATATTTAATGGATATTGAGCTAAGTCTCTTGCACCATCTGTAAATATGTTCATTATTTCTAGACTCTGTGTTGTAAAAAAGCTAATTCCTGCTTTTAATACAAATAAACCTGCATAGATTATTGTTGTTCCTAAAATCATTAATAATAGTGTTATAAATTTATCTGTCCTTAATAATTCTGAATGTTTAGATAGTAATATGATAAAAATTACCAAGGCTGTAATAGCTCTTCCAAACTTTGCAAATTCTATCTCCTCCCCTAAAACTTGCAATATTAAATTTCTTGGTCTAACTAGGATTCTATCAAATTTTCCATTGCCTATCATTCTGTCAAAATGGTCAAAGGCTCTAAAAAAACATTCTGCAATTGAATAGCCAACAAATGATATAGAAAAGCAAATTAGTATATTATCAAATGTATAACCTTCAATATTTCCAAACTTATCAAATAGAAATACTATTGATATAAATGCAGTTACTGAGGTTAATATTTGTGCTATTGCTGATATTAGAAATGCTTTTTTATATTCTAATATAGATTTAAGTTGCATGCTAAAATATTTAAAATATAATTTCATCTTTTATCCTCCTTGTACAACAATTTTTCTTAGATGTTTTCGTGTAAGTTTCTTTCCAATGGCTGTTAATATTATTAGCCAAAGAAATTGAATACAAATTATTTCAATCATTTCTTTTATGTTTGTTATGTATCCATTATAAATATTAAAAGACGCATTTTGCATATAATAAAATGGCGTGAACTTTAATATTTTTATCACTATATCTGGCATAAATGCTATTGGAATAAGCGAACCAGAACATGCTTCTATTAACATTTGAAACGCAACTCTTATTCCTTTGTCAGATACTGTTTTCATTACACATACATACATAAGCATTACATATGACATAATAATCGTAACTGATAAAATCAATGTTATCACGAAAAATATAAATGCTGTCATACTAACTGGCCAACTTAATCCATATTCTCCAAATACGGGAAGTGTGCATAATAAAATTATTGGAATTGCTCTTAGAGTGACTAGTGCACTTTTTCTTCCTAATGTTTTAGCATGCCATATTGAATATATATCAATCGGTCTAACAAGCTCCATTACAATGTCTCCTGTTTTACATTGCTCTAAAATTTCTTTATCAACAGACCACATATTAAACATCATATAAAAGGCTTGCTGTAGCCATATATAAGTGGACATCTGACTTATTGTATAATCTCCTGAAGTACCATTTTTTAAGAATGTTGAATATAACATTATATACATTCCAGCCCATGCAAATTGAGTTATTATACCAGCTATTGCAGCTATTTTATATTGAATTTCATTTAAAAATTTTATTTTAAAGTATGCTAAATACACTTTTATTTTTCTCGTTAATTTTTGAATCTTAATATGTATATTACTAACTTTTCTTAATTCCATTGTAGTATTCATATAACCCTCCTAATTAAATTTTTGATTTTTATTTTCTTTATTAAAAATTATCATATTTTTAATTTTAATTAAGACATCTCTTTACTAAATTTTGTATTCTTTATATAAGTTAGCTACAACATCATCAATATCAGTGTTGCTTACATCCAAATCTAATATTTCTGTTGCATTTGTTAAAAACACAATAGCTTCTGTAAGTTTTATTACATTCTCATCAATTACAAATTTTGTTTCTTCTTGATTCTTTTCTAGAACTTGCATTCCAAGTGGTAATTCTGTAATTCTTCCTTTGTATTTCACAGTAATTATTTTTTTACTGTATTTTTTTGTTAAATCTTTTAGTTTTCCGTCTAATAAAAGTTTCCCTTTTCCTATTAAAATAATTCGTTTAGTTAAAGCTTCTATGTCGCCCGTATCATGTGTTGTTAATATTATTGTAGTATTTTTTTCTTTGTTTATCTTTTTTATAAATTCTCTCACAGCAATCTTTGATGTACTGTCCAGCCCTATTGTTGGTTCATCTAGGAATACTATTTTAGGATTATGTAAAAAAGCTGCTGCTATTTCACATCTCATTCTTTGTCCTAAACTTAACTGTCTTGTCGGTGTTCTTATAATTTGTTCAATATTCAACATTTGCGTTAACATATTTTTTTGTTTTTCATATTCTTCATTTGGAATATTATATATTTCCTTAAGTAATTCAAACGAATCTTCTACAGGAACATCCCACCACAGTGCTGATCTGTTTCCAAATACAACTCCTATATCTTTTACATAATCCTTTCTATCCTTATACGGAACCAAACCATTTATTATACACTTTCCAGAATCGGGTGTTAATATTCCACACATAATTTTTATTGTAGTCGATTTTCCTGCTCCATTTGGTCCTATATATCCTACCATTTCTCCTTCGTCTATTTTAAAAGATATGTTATCCAATGCTTTTACCTCTTCATACTCTCTCTTAATATAGCTTTTGGCAGCATTTTTTAATCCTGCGTTTCTTTTAGTAACTTTGTACGTTTTCGAAATATTTTCTAATTCAATCATTTTCCATCCTTTCCGGTAATTTTCACCTAATTATTTTTCATCGAAAAAATACCAAATACAAAGATTTTATCTTTATATTTGGCATTATATGATTTTTTGTATTGTTCCTTATTTTGCAAGTCTAGTGCTGTTTTATAGTTGTTTGATTGTATAAAATCATATAATCCTATAAAATAGAGTTGACTTCTGGTTCGGAATGTTACAGGTTCTCTCTATAATCGACAAACAACATTTTACTCCCATTTTTCATTTATGTCAATACTAATTTTATACAATATAAATTATAGAATTATTTGGAAAATATTTATTTAATAATTCTCTCATATATTCTTCTCCTTCTTTTCGAATTTCCTGTTTGTACATGTACTTTCCTCTCCCTCTACCGGTCATTATGTTTTTATCATACAAATTAATTGCATTAGGAAATGCTTCTTCATTTATTTTTGTATGCACATAACTATACGTCATAAATATTACTTCGAAAAAAACATCATCTTTTACTTCTTGGCTCAATTCTCTATCTAGGGTTTCTACTAATTCTTTATATAGCTCTTTCCAATTTTCTACCAATATAACAGGTGCTATTAGTATTCCAATTTTATATCCTGCTGATTTTAATTTATTTAATGCATTTATTCTATCCTTTAGTCTTGACGTTCCAAATTCTACTTTATTTATAATTTCCTCTGGATTAACACTCATTCTAATTATTGTTCTTCCATTATGTTTTAAGTTTAATAATGAATCTACATATGCAAATTTGGTTGGAAATGTTATATATCCATTATTATTTTCTCCGAATTTTTCGATTGTCCATTCCAAATTTTCAGTTATTGTATTTTCTAAAACTAAGTCACTATTACTTCCAATTTCAAAAGTTAATTCTGAATTATCTTTCACATATGGATTATGTTTTATTGTTCCAACTTTTCCAGTATACTCGTTTGATGTTCTTATTATTTTATCTAGCATTTCTTCTCTATTAACAAATAGTCGCAAGTATGAACATTTATTGTAATTACATACTAAATAGCAGTACAGACACATTGCTGTGCAACCTGATGACGTGTATGGTACTAAGAAGTCTGATACTTTATGATTTTCTACATATTTATGTGTTTTTCTAATTCCTAAAATTAGGTTTTGTTTTAATTTTGGAAATTCTGCATTTTCTTTTTTTCGTAATTCTTCTATATTATTGTGGTTATCTATTATAACTTTTGGTACATCTTTATATTTTTCTAATAACTGTCGTCCTAATTCATAATTTTCAACATTTTCTTCATAATAAATTGTTTTTGGGTTAAACATAATCTCACCTCATATGTATTTTACCCAATAATTGCTAGATTAATTCATTTTCTACTTTACTTGAATTTTTCTTAATAAGGTTATGCATATTTTTCTGACTTTAATCTATCTTGTTATCTTTGCCACTTATTAAGCCTTGTTATTATAATTTTTTATTCATCAAGTCAAATTTTTATTTTTCCTTACTCCACGTCATACTTCACAATTAAACTCTTATGTTGCTCTATGTAGTTTGCAATACATTTTTCCTCTGTAAATCCTCACTGACTCACTAAATCAAAAATATAGAGTTCGAGCAATTTAACTCAAACTCAATATCTTTAACTCGTTTCTCGTTTTCGCGTGTGAGAAATATAATCTTTTATACAAGTATTATTTTTATTCTATAAATATCTTACCTTTTAAATCTTCTATTGTTTGTTTTAAATTTTTGACACTATCTAATGTTATACATTTTTCTTGCCATTTATATTTTTGACTTCCTTGTTTTTCGAACACCAATCTTCTCAAAAATTGACTAGGTAACTTTTCAACTCTATAAATTTTATTTCCATTCTTTTTACTTTCTATATAAATATAAGAAAATTCATTGTTAAAATTCTTCTCCAATGAGAGTATATCACATTCCTCAGCTTGTCCAAGTTCTTCATTTAAAGATTCCATCAAATCAAATTTGTATGGAATACAGTGCAAATGTGCATGATCTATACTTGCTCCTGCATATCCTGACTGCGCCGATCCGTGTTCAAAAAATAAAACGTCAGAATTATATATTTCTTTATAAACTTCTTTTATTTTTTCTTTTAATTTGCTAACCTGAATCTTAATTTCTTTAGGTATCTCAAAAAAGTTTAAATAATGTTTATTCGTTATAATTAAAATATGTCCTAAACATAGTGGTGAAATATCAACCCTCACATATATATCTTCATTTTCAAATAATATTGCTTCTTCAGCTGGTAAATTTGCTAATTTATTGTTAATATATCTTGTCTCAGTACAAAAAGGGCATTCGTTAGAATAGTTCATATTTTTCATTCCTTTCATTTTATTTACTTTTTTTTAACTTTAGTAACTCTCTTGACAGTTCATCACTATTTTTTTCTACACATAAACATTGATTATAGAGTTTATTTCCAAAATCTAAATATTCTACTAAGTTATTGTAAACATATTGCTCATAACCATATATTGTTCTCGATAATTCAATTAGATACAATAATGGCATATATTTTAAGTCATAATCATTTAATTCTTGGTATTTTTCAAATTCCTTTATATACTCTAAGAAAAACTCAAAATTAACATTTTGTTTTTTTATTTCCTTAGCCATAAAAAAATAATTTCTAATTAACTCTCTTGCAACGGGAATTTTCCTTGCTGATACCCAATCAACTATTGCTTCTATGTTTTCTTTGTCATTATAAATAAATTGAGTCACCGTATAATCACCATGGCTTTTTTTATATGTTAACTTATTCTGCCAAGTATAATCCAAATCTTTCAATTTTAATAATATTTTCCTTTTATGCAATAATGCATCATTAACATATTTATTTTTATTTATTTTTATTAATTGTTCAATATTTTTTATATCTTGCTCGCACAATTCTTTTGACATATAATGTCTCTTAAAATTAGGCAGTTCATATTTAAAGTTTTCCAATGACTTTATTATTTTTCCATATACACATGCAGATTCTATAATTTGTTCTTGATTTGACGTATTAGAATCCACAACTTGTCCCTCTATAAATTTTTGTACTATTAAAAGCCTTTTGTTAAATTCAAAGTATAATTCTCCATTTTTATTTAAAATGTATTTTGGTGTAGTTACTCCATCTCTTCTTAAATGTTCAACAACCATATATTCAATTTTAATCTTATCAATGTCAATTTTACTTTGGAATTCTTTTAATATATAATGACTACCTTTTGAAAAAATCTCAAACACATTGGCGCTTCCTCTATTTATTTTTTTTATTGCTTCAACTGATATACCATATTGTTCAATCATAATTTTTTTAATACTTTCCTTATTTAAGATACTTTCTTCAACAGCCACAGTATATTTCCTTTCTATTTTAAAATAACTTCCGAACTTCTTATTTTGTTGATATCAATTTCTTGTTTCATAACTTTAGTAATATTCTCACGTATGCTTCCGTCAAACAAATCAACATCTGTTGATGAAGTTAAGATGCATGGTCTAGCTATACCACTGCTTGTTATTCTAAATGGTACCTTTTTACAGATATTACATAAGCCTAATCTACAAAGAGAATGATAAAATTTTACTAATACTTTTCCATCCTTAGCGCCATTCAATTCTTCCATAACACTATCTATATGCCAGTCAAGTTCTATATCAGCAGCAATTTTCTTTTGAAGATTCATATATCTTTTGCTATATTCTTCATCAGTTTCGTCTCTAACAATTTCTAAAACTCTTACTCCAATATCATTATCAACTGCCCACCTTACTATATTTTCGGTATTTTCATCATCATCATTGTATACCGTGGCTATACGAACTTCACAGCCTGTTTTTTTGATTTCAAGAATATTGTTTTTTATTGTAGCAGAACTTTTACCCACTGGAGAATTTTTTGATATTTCTTTATCGAAATAATCCATGCCAATTACAACTTTTTTTAACCATCCTTTTTTTATCATTCTAAGCAATTTTTCAATTTCAATTCCATTTGTATTCATCTCTACACTAATTCCATATTCTTCTGTTAGCATTTGGCATATTTCTTCCACATATGGAGATACAAGTGGTTCTCCTCCAGTAATTCTTATCTTTTTAAGTCCAAAATCTTTGCTTGCCTCTACAATTTCTCTAATTTGTTCTTTTGTAAGCATTGCCATTTTTGTATTACCCTCATTATGACAATACACACATTTCATATTACAGGCTGCTGTAATAGAAATTCTTAGCTCATTTTTTGCTAATTTCATAAAAGTTACCTCCTATCTTTCTTCTACTACTCCGTAGTTTATCCACTTAGGAAAATCGAACAATTCTTCAAAGTTCCTTATGTATCCATTTTTAGAATAATTTGGTATTGCTGGTTTCACGAATCCTCTTTTGTCTTTTTTCCATTTATCTCCCTTAAGATATACGCAATTTGGCAAATCATATTTTTCATAAGTAAATATTACATTTGGATATCCACATTTTCCTATTCTTTCTATTAATTCTGCACTTTCATGTAGATTCCAACTCGTAGCAATAACATAAATATTATTATAATCTATTCTTTCCCTTCTCCTGTTCCATGAATCAATAGCCTCTTTACAGCTATTATAATGTCTGCAATATACTGTTATATCACCAACTTTAATCAAAGGATAATTTACTTGTTCATCGGTTGGTTCGATATATTTTTCTAATAATGGCTCAGGTTCAATAGAAAAATAATATCGGGGATTTTCCGCTAGTTTCACAAAGTCTTCATCATTTATATAAAGATTTATTGTTGGTGTTTTAAAAGGCATATCTAGCATATGGTATATCACTCCACCAACACAATTTTGTGAAATGAGTGTAAAACTTCTTTTGTGGATTCTTTTCCTTAAAATCAAATGATGTATATTTCGTTTCATTTTAATTATTATATTTGCATCTTCCGATTTCATACTTTTCCTCCTAGTTCTGTTTACATCTTATCTGGTGCTGAAAATCCTAACAAATCTATACCAATTTCTAATACATGTTTAACTAATGTAATTAATTCAATATGAGCTTCTGCAGTTGCTTTTTCTTCTTTTAATATTTTGGTATTATTATAGAATAAATTAAATTCAGTTGCTAATTTATACAAGTAACTGCATATTTTATATGGAGCATTTTCAATATATGCTTGTTCTATCGTTTGATTGAATTGTGAAATAAGCAACATAATATTTCTTTCTACATCTGAACCTGGTATAGTTATTTTACTTTTTACAAAATTAGGATTGTTCTCTTTATATTTTTTAATAATTGATTTTACTCTAACTATTGTATAAAGAATATATGGACCAGTATCTCCTTCTATCGAAGTGAACTTGTCTATATCAAAAATATAATCTTTTGATATTTGATTTGATAAATCAGCATATTTCAATGCAGCTAAACCAACAATTTTTGAAATCTCATTTTTTTCTTTCTCAGTCATTTCTTTATTATCTGCTAATTTATTGTATATTTTTTTATTAACTTCTTCTATTAATTTTTCAAGACGCATTACTCCTCCATCCCTTGTTTTAAAAGGTTTTCCGTCTTTTCCATTTATAGTTCCAAATCCTAAAAATGTTAATACTGTATCGGAATTTACCAAGTCCGCTTTTTTAGCACACCTGAAAACTTGAACAAAATGCATCTCTTGTCTTTTATCTACTACATAAATAACTTCATCTGGATTAAATTCTTTCTTTCTTTGTAATAGTGTTGCTAAATCAGTTGTTTGATAACACGATACTCCTCCGCGTTTCAAAATCATACACGGATTAATTGTATTATTATCTGTTGGCTCTTGTACGTCAACAACCATTGCTCCATCACTTTCATATATTATTTTCCTATCTTCCATCATCTTTATCATTTCAGGAACATATTTTTGAGAATCACTTTCTCCTAGCCATAAATCGAAGTTAACATTTAATTTCTCATAATTCTTTTTTAAATCTTCTAGCGATACTGCTACTATTTGTTTCCACAAATCATAATATCCTCTTTTTTGCTGTTGAAGTAAACCAGTATTTTTTCTTGCATTTTCTTTAAATTCTTCTGCAAATGCAATTTCTTCAGCTGTTGCATTGTCTTCTACTTTAGTTTTTTTACTTGCAGCTGGATATATTTCTTCTAATTCATCTATTGTAAACGGAGGTTCTTTTGGGTAGTCCCCTTCATAATTTTCATCAAAGTACAATAAATCTGGTTTTCTAACTTTTAACTCTTCGATTATTAAACCCATTTGCAATCCCCAGTCTCCCAAATGCACATCACCTATTACTTCATCTCCAACAAATTTGTGAATTCTTTTTATAGACTCACCAATAACTGCTGGTCTTAAATGTCCAACATGTAATGGTTTTGCAATATTAGGTCCACCATAATCTAAAACAATTTTTTTTCCTTTAATGTCTTCAAATCCCAACTTATTACTTTCAATCATTTTCTGACAATATTCACTTAAAAACTTTTCTGACAAAGTTATGTTTATAAACCCTGGCTTAACCATTTCAACCTTTTTTATCATTTGATTTTCAATATTTTTTACAACCTCATCTGCAATCATAAATGGTGCTTTCCTATATTCTTTAGCTGCTGTTAAAGCTCCATTGCATTGGTAGTCACATAAATCTGGTCTGTCTGATAAACTCACTTTACCATATTTACTATCAAATCCTGCCCTTTTAAATGCTTCCATAACAATACTTTCAAGTATGTTGTTAATTATTTTCATTTTGTATTCTCAACCTTTCTATTTATTTAATTAATTTCTATATTATCTAATATATATAATTTATGTAATAGTCAAAATATAGAACCAATCTCATTAACTATTATAATAGTACACTACCAAAAATTAATTTTCTTAATTCTATTTTTTTATTTTTATGTATTTAATTATTGCATTCTTATCAATACATAACTTGTTATTCCAAATTATATCATTTTTTTTCTATTATTTCAATAAAAAAAGAATTATTTCAAAAATAGAAATAATTCTTTTTTGGTGAGCCAGAAGGGATTCGAACCCCTGACCCTCGGCTTAGAAGGCCGATGCTCTATCCAACTGAGCTACTGACCCTTGATTACCTACAATTAGTATAATAGCACTTTTACTAAAAAAGTCAATATAATTTATAAATTTTATACATTATTTTTGATTCTTTAAGTACGTTCATTTTTATTTTCTAACACTGCTAAAAACATTGGTATCAATGCTTTTTGCAGTTTTTTTTCATCTGCTTCATAAATTATATCTGCAAATCCATTTCTATAATACTTTTCATTCCAGTAATATAAGTAATCCATAAAATCTTTAACATCAGTATATACTTCTTCTTTACTTTCATCTTTAAGAGTTTTATTTCTAACGTAATCGCCTACATAATTTCGAGAATCATCATAAAATACTTATAACCTCCTTAGAGATTTTTGTTATAGAAAACAAAAAAGAAGTTAGTTTATAGAATCAAACTAACTTCTTTCTCTTTTTTGATTTTGTCTAAATTTTGAAATTCTTTTATATCAAGACTTTCAAATTGTTCGACGAAAATCGTTTATGGCTCCTCGTGTTGGGCTCGAACCAACGACCTATCGGTTAACAGCCGAGCGCTCTACCAACTGAGCTAACGAGGAATATATAAAATCTGGCGACGACCTATCTTTCAGGCAAGGTAACTCGCGAGTATTGTCGGCACGTAAGAGCTTGACTTCTGTGTTC
>OIYO01000289.1_pt1 | contig 48034 bp, 43 predicted proteins | sample 1588191 | NCBI WGS metagenome assembly OIYO01 (sample SAMN03283275) | human gut metagenome | biome: human-associated habitat; material: feces | host: Homo sapiens | place: Peru | collected 2012 | reverse complement strand
CAAGCTACACCTACAACGCCTGGGGCAAGGTGCTCTCCTCTTCCGGCTCGATGGCCAGCATCAACCCACTTCGCTACAGGGGTTACTACTTCGATAGCGATACTGGGCCGTACTACCTCAAATCCAGATACTACGACCCCCAACTCGCAAGGTTTATTAATGCGGATGATTATGTTTCCAGCGGGCAGGGAATTCTGGGCTGCAATATGTTCGCATATTGTCTTAACAGTCCTGTAGTTCATGCCGATTATGCGGGGAACATTGCCGGTATTCTTGTTGCAACATTAACTCTTGCTGCCAGTAATCCGCTTATTGCTATTACACTGGTTACCGGAACTGCTGTATTGCTGAAGTTGGCTTTTGAAGCAGCAGCAAGAGTAGTATATGAGATTGGCGTTGCTTCTGAACACTATAATAATGCGATATACGCCGCAAAGAAAGCTAATTCAAATAATTCCCACAGCGGTATGGTCGATGTTGGTGGCGGCGCGGCGTCTCCTACCCCTCCCGGTAATGGCAATTGGAACAACAGAAATAGAGGCAATCAATCTCGTGGTAATTGGCAAAATGTAAAAGATAATTATTTGAAACAGCAACTGCAGAAACAAGGTACAAATCCGCATGCACTTAAATATGAATATATTGGAAAACGCGCAGAAGTAAAACTATACGACATCTACAAAGATAAAGGGACCGGGAGACTTGCTATTTTTGAAAAGTCAACAGGACGGATGGTCGCTATAACAGATTATTTTATTGAATAGGGGGTACACATGGCAGATATACAGGCGCATTTCACACTTATAGGAGAAGTTTTTGATACCCAGCTTGTCACTGAAAAAACCGGAATTGTGCCTTCCTGGATTAGGCAAAAAGGTGAATTGCTGAGAGATGGATGCTTCTTTGGCCACACTGAATGGGGAATAGAAACAAAAATATTTTCTACAGATGATATTTTTCCAGTAATTGAACAATTATCTTCAATTATAACAGTTAAACCTGATACCCTGAAAGAGTTGGCAAATGAATGTAATGCAGAATGGACGATCCTTTTTGATATTGATATATATAATAAGGATGCGCCTGCAATTTATTTTCCGCCCAAGTTTATAGAATTATGTGGAAAAATAAGTGCAAAAATTGGTTTTGATACCTACATCTACGATGAAGCCTAAATCACTTTTTCACTTTATTCCAATTTACAGGTGGAAATGCATGAACTAACCTTACTACAGTTTTATCCCTCTCTCTATCGCTAACATAAACGTCCAGATAATAATCTCTATCCGTCTGGCTATAAACGGGTAAAATAGCGTTTTTCCGATTTGTCCTTTACAATCCAAAATTCAGTATAGGTGATAACCGGCCATAGCACAAACGATTAATAGGGCATTAAATTTATTGCCTCCAAGTGAGCGTGAAATCATACTCGACATATATTTCAGCGGTTATTCCCTGCGCAGCGTTGCCGAAAAGCAGGGTGTCAGCCATATGACCGTACAGCGTAAAACTAAGAAAGTCTTGGCAAAGCTAAAAAAATTTATGGAAAACTAAAAAAACATGTTACAACGCCTCTCTGAACTCGCTTAAAGAAGTGAGGGGCGAAACGTGTACTGCAAAATTTAGAACAAAACGGCTGCCGCGCCACAGGGCAAACGGCAGCCGTTTTTCTAATTTATATGTTCTTGTTGATGATTGTTTTTAACTTCCCCGTCAGGGGCTAACTGCGGCTGCATGCTGCCCACCAGCCTAGGGTCAGTGTGCACCGGCATGAACGGGATCGTGTAAATATCGACAGAAAGCAGAAAAATTATACTAATCTTAATGGATATTCATGTCTTGCTTCTCACGTTCTATGATTTCCCGCAGGATTCTAACACCTTTCTCCGTGTAGTCCTCTTCCTCACTTACACAGCCCTCTAAAATTCTCTCAATGGCTTGTGCCGGGTCGAGGGAATGGTACGGATAATACAGCTTGCGAAGCTCTTTAGCTTTCATCTGTTTATATACCTGCTTACTGCTTTTTTCATAAGTATATGCCCAGTATCTATATAGATATCCCAGCCAATAGAGTTCTTCTCTCCCATATCTTTCTTTTCCATAGGTAGTCGCGCCATATTGCGAATCTACCTCATTTAATATGCTGGCTGCATCAGTAGCTTCCAGCAGAAAGCCTCTTCCATCCATTCTTGACGCAACGTTGGAATTCATAAATCTGCGGATAAAAATGGGCGAGCTGCACTGCATCTCAGTGAGAGAATTTACAAAAACCTCAGCCTGTAGAGCGCATAGTTTCAGTCCCTCTTCATCAATTTTTTTCATCGCAAAATCTCCTCAATATACTGCCCTTGCCCGCGATACTGTATGCGAGCCACTTTTACCTTGTCATTACCAACTCTGGCATCCTCACTTTTTGCCGAGATATATGCTTCCTTTTCGACAGCAGGTAAATAGCATCTGCGTAAAATCTTAATCTGATCCGCCGCGCGCTGTGTAAGGAAAACATATTGGTTGCCCAAGTTTGTCGCGGAAAGACAGTGCCTGCATTGTACGTCCGTTATTTCACCCTCAATAAAGCTGTCTATAATCTGGAACATGCGATTGTCTGCAATCGGTGCTACCACATAGTCAACCCCGTTCAGGCGTTCCAGAATTTTTTGAATCAGCGGGTGCTTTTCATACGCTGTCAATTTTCCGCGAAAGTATGCAATCATCAGCATCCAGTCCTGTTCCACGCCCAGCTTCAATTCCTTTTGCCCGGCTTTGTCAAAATCCAGCATATACAGGCTCGACTGCGGAAAACCCGCCACAAACATTGCAGACTGCTCAAGGCTTTCTCCGCAATAGAAGCCCTTGCCAAAATCGTTGTTTTCCCTTGACTTATCAACCGAAATATCACCAGAAATCTTGGTCTTTGCCCCATGAAATAGGAGCACGTGGTTCTCTAAACATTCTTCCCTAAACAGCTGCTCCTTAATCGTATTCAGACGAATTCCCTTTTTGAAAGCATAATCATAAATTTTTTCAAGATTGGCCGGTAAAATTGTCTCCCCTGACTCTTTCCAGCGGGAAACTGTGCTGGCACTCACTTGAATTTCCCTCGCGAACTCCTGAATAGTCATTCCCAGCAGTTCCAAAATCACCTCAATATCCTCATGTACACGAAAATCCATATTAACCCCCCTATATTCTGTTCGAACTTAATTGTAGCATATCGGATAAATAAGTTCAAGTCGTTCTTGCAAACTTATTTATAGTATATCGGGTTAATAAGTTTTGATTTCTGCTTCCCTGCGCAGCGTTGCTGAAAAGCAGGGTGTCAGCCATATGACCGTACAGCGTAAAACGAAGAAAGCCTTGGCAAAGCTGAAAAATCTTATAGAAAACTAAAAAAATGTGTTACAACGCCCTTCCAAACTCGCTTAAAGAAGTGAGGGGCGAAATTGTCCCTCGGTGAACCTTGAAAAACACCGGGGAAATCTCGGTCATATCCGGCTACGGTATAACATCAGTGAGTGTACGAGCGAGGCGAAGGACGCGCCACAACCTGCCTGTGCGGGCAACCGCATAAAATGACGGCAACTAAGGCAGCAAGCGGGTCAATCCATTCAAAAGCGGCTGCGGCATGCCGCGCGCCATGACTACATTCACACTGGTACTCCTGTCCAGCCACAGCTTCACGCAATGGGGGCAGCTCGGAGAGATCCTCGGAGGGGTGAAATTCCCGTGCGCAGCGCCAACTGCGGTTCCGTAGCCGCCCTGCCTGGGGTAGTAATGTCAAATACAGGTGAAATTTTGTCAAAATTCAAAAACAAATAAATTTGAAACGGAGGAGATATAATCCCAAACAACGTAATCAACCTCATCACTCTGCACGGTGAGCCGGAACGGATTCAAGAACTTCTCAACGAAGTTAAAGATGATGCGTCTGGCCTCGGTTCTCTGGATTTTAACAAGGTCATACCTATGTCAGAGAGCTTAAACATCTCAGCCGGGAGCAGGACAAACAGTGCCTTGAAGCTCTACGAGGATTTTATTGAGGTATTCACCCTTGGCGGTACTTTGAATATGGACAAACTTTCAAATGTTCCGCGCCAGAGCGAAGAGACTTTTCTCAAGTTGCGTAGTATACCCCGCGAGGACTGGGAGCTTGGCAAAACCGCGTGGAATAATTTGCGGGAATATGGCGCGGAGACTTGGTATCCTTGGCGAGTAAGCAATTGGGGCACAAAGTGGAACGCTTATTGCTGCAACATGGACTTTCTCGAAGGAAATTATGCAAGATTGCTCTTTGAAACCGCCTGGTCTGCACCGCACCCCATCCTCGAAAAGCTGGCGGATACGTATCCTGACGTGGAATTTGAACATGAATGGGCAGACGAGGACATAGGCGTTAACTGCGGAAGATATACTTACGCAAACGGCGAACGTGTGGAGGAATACTTTTCCGAGTCTGGTCGTGAGGCCATTGAGTTTGCCTGCTCTCTCTGGAGGATAGACATTGATGAGTACCTCAAAGAAACAACTGATGAGGAGATAACGCTCACTTGATTGAATATTTTTAAATCCAGCAGTCGGTGTATTTCACCGGCTGCTGCAATTTCAGGAGGAGTAAATGAATAACGACAAAATAACCGTGCTCATGGTAGAGCCGGGTAAGCCGCCATACCCAAAAGAAATAGCTTCGGGTTTGAGTTCCTTGCAGCATGAGGTCGGCGGTTACATAGAGGCAACTTACCCCAGCAGCGTTGACCCTGTTGCAATTATCTGTAATGAGACCGGGAAAATAGATAAGCTCCCATTCAATCGTGGCCTGCGGGATGAGAACGGAGAATTGTACGACTTCATAATGGGCAACTTTATGATCGTCGGTCTCGGCGAGGATAATTTCACATCGTTGCCGTAGGAGTACATTGAGAAATACAGTCAGATTTTTGCCCAGCCGGAGCTGCTTGGCATTGTAGACGGTGCGCTGACCGTCATGCCAGATATGGTCGACGATGAAACAGCATTTTCGTATTTTGAGCTGTGAGCATATGCGCAGAAAGAAAAATCGCGGCGCATACCGCACTCCCCCGTTAGGAAGACGGCAACGGAAAAGGCTCAAGCTCATAGCGTTAAAAAATCGGAGGTGTTAAATATCACTATTACAAAGCCCAAGCGCATATTAGCTTTTCTCTGCATATTCCTTGTCCTTTTAGCCATTCTCCCAATCTCGTCCTTTGCGGATTGGGTCACGGTCGGCACATATCCGTCGGCATCATATTTTCAGACCTTTTCCAGCAAAGGCGTGTGGACGGCCTTGGGCACGCCTATGCATTACATCAACGAGACAGGGCAGGTCGCCTATTGCCTGCAAACCAATTATAATTCGCCGAATAACAGCGGTTACTCTTCCACAAGCGGCTGGCAGTATTATGACGAGGTCACTATAAGGGGCTTGCAGGCAATTCTTGAACACGGCTATCCCAACGACACCGGCGGCTTTCCTGACGATGAAGCGCGGTATGCCACAGCCAATGCCATCCGTTTCTGGCTTGCCGAGCGCGGTGCTGAGGGTGTTCCGGCGTGGATGAATCTACAGCAATACAGCCAGTTTTTCCGTGGAGCTTCGGGGTATGAGTATCTTTTTCAGTGGTGCTTATATCTTTTGGCCAATGCCCGCTATCAGGTGACAAGCAGCCACTCGGTAAGCTTTTCGCCTATCACGCTCACGGAGGACGGCGAGTATTTCGTCGGCACAACGACCGTCAGCCTTGAAAACTGCTCCGGCGGCTATTCGCTCGACACAAGCGGTTTGCCATCTGACGCGGAAGTCTATGGCTACACAGGCAATCATGGCGATGTGCTCACAATACGCATACCCAAAATTTATGGGAGCAGCGCCTTCACTTTAAGCGCAGTTGGCAGGGATAATAAGACGGACGCAAGCCTTGTCTTTTTCAATCCCTCTAACTGGGGCGAACAGCGAATACTCGCTTACACCTATGACATAGAAAGCGACGCAGCCACCGCGAGCATCGAACTCATAACCCCAGAGCCGGAACTGCCCAAAACCGCCGGGCTGACGATACGCAAGCTTGATGCTGACACCGGCCTTGCCATGCCGGGCGTAACATTCGCGCTCTATAACTCGTCCGGCGAACTCATTTCCTATGGCACAACCGATGAAAACGGCTATGTGTATTTCACAGATTTGCCTCTCGGGGATTATTTCTATGAGGAAATGAACACGCTTGTAGACTATGTACTGGACAACACCCGCTATTCCGCAACACTGTCCACAAGCGGAGAGACTGTCGAAGTGACCATGACAAACAGCCGCTTTCGTGCAAAGCTCGTTATAGTAAAGCAGGACAGCGAGACGGGTGCGCCTCTCAGCGGCGCAGGATTTCGTCTTTATGATTCTGCCGGAAATATTGTCGGCGAGGGCTGCACCGACGAGAACGGACAGATTACCTTTGAAAACCTGAAAAAGGGCAGCTACACATATCAGGAGTATGAAGCGCCGCCAGGGTATGCGCTGGATGATACTTTGTACCCATTAGACATCACAGAGCACGGCAAAACCATCACCATCACGGTGGATAACACAGCTATCCCGCCGGAGCGTGACGGGAGTATTACCGTTACTAAGAAAAGCTCTGGCGGCAGCATTTTATTGGGTGCGGAATACCTGCTCGAATATTCCATAGATGGCGGGGCAACATGGCAGCCAGTCTTCAACCGCACGGGTGAGGACATTGAAGCCGGAGGCTGTACAAGCTCCGTGCTGAATAACGGTCGCCTGACTGTGAACAGCGCGGGCACAGCCACATTTTCCGGTCTCAAATCCGACCTTTCTATAATATATAGGCTCACGGAAACCAAAGCACCTGACGGTTGCACTTTACTTGCCGAGCCATTGTACACTGGCACGCTTCCCGTAAAGGTAGACAAGTCTTTCAGTTCCGATGACTGTGAGCTCATAGATGGTGAGAACTACTGCTATGCTCTTTATGTCACGGCAGTCAACGGCGCAATGTATCGGCTGCCGAACACTGGCGGCAACGGCTTTATGTACATTCCCATAGTCCTCTGTATTCTTGGCGCTGTATTATATGCTCTCACAATAACGCAAGACGTAAAATCTGATGAAAAGAAAAAGGAGAATAATTCGCATGATTAAACTCAGAAAAGCTCTCGCGCTTATACTCTCGCTCGCAGCAATCCTGTGCTTTCCCATATCTGCGAGCGCTCTGGCGGCTGATGTGCCGTCCACTATAGACTACTCACGCACCGGGTCTGTCGACATATACAAATATGACCTCACCTCTGCCGAGAAAGACGGCGTCTGGAACAATTCTTATGTCTCAACCGGTGTCCGTGATGAGGCCGGTGTTGAGTCCATTCTCGGCAACACGCAGATAGTCAATCAGCTCACCGGCAACGGCGAAGCCTACGGTTACGCCATAAAGGGTGTTGAGTTCAGTTATCTCAAGATTGCGGAAATCTTTGCTTACACCGATGTGGACAACAACGCCAACAACGTTCAGGTACTCTACGGCATTGAGCACAACGATACCTCGGACAAGTTCCTTGCCGCGCTCGGTTTGAGCATCGACGACAGATACGCTGCGGCGGACAGCGGTAATATGTATGCGTATCAGTCGGACGTCCTGATCGACGGGTTGAAAAATGCACTCACGAGCAACCCAACTGCGGTGAAAAACGCCCTTGAAACATACGTCCGGGAAAATGGCGGTACAGCCATGCCGGAGACTGACGGTTATGGCCACAGCTCTGTTTCCGCGCTGCCGCTTGGTCTCTATCTCTTTGTTGAGACCCGCGTCCCCGAAATGGTTACCGAGACTACCGCACCTTTCCTCGTCTCTCTGCCCATGACAAACACCACGGACAGCGCAAGCTGGCTTTACGACGTTACGCTTTACCCGAAAAATCTCACCGGCATACCGACGCTTGAAAAGACTGTGCGCGAGGCGAAGTCCAGCAGCGGCAAGAACAACAACAGCGCAGATATTGCTGATGGATTTGCCCACACCGCAACCGCGTCTGTAGGCGACGTTCTTGAATTCCAGATCATTTCCACGCTCCCGTCCATAACATCGGCAGCTTCGTATCTAACCGACTACAGCTTCACGGATACCGCAGAAAAGGGCATCCCGTATCTTCAAAATGGCGTTGCGTTGGAGTTTTTCAAGGACGCTGCCTGCACAGATAAGATAGCAACATGGGCAGAAGCGGACGGCAAGTTCAATGTAAGTTACTCGGCCAATAATGATGGCTATGTCATGGGCCTAGCCATGACGGAAACTGGTCTAGATGAAATAAACACGAGCACAGCCGTGTATGGCGAGAATGCAGTTAACAGCGGCTACTCCGACTGCACACTGCGTATTACATACTCTGCGAAGCTGGACAAGGGCGCAAACTACGGCGACAAAGGCAACACAAATGATGTCGTTCTCACTTGGAAGCGCACGAACAGCGAATACTATGACACGCTTGTCGACGACTGCCACGTTTATACTTTTGGGCTTGACCTCACGAAAAAGTTCTCAGACGGCAAAGGTGATTTGAGCAAGGTTGCGTTTGGCCTGCAAAATGATGCGGACAAGTATTTCGTGGTTGCAGAATACGACGAGGCTGCAAGCGCTTATTTTGTCACGGGGGCATCCGACAGCACCAAATCTGCCACCCGTTTTAAGCCACGCGCTGACGGCAGAATACTTATATACGGGCTTGAGGACGACGCTTACACCATCACGGAAATAAAAACGGATGGTGCGTACACGCTGCTTAAAGATGGCATCGGGGTGGTAATAACGACCAGCGAGAGTTCGGTATGTGATGTGTATACGACCGACGTATTAGGGCTTATCCAGAACGACCCGCGTTATGCAGATGTGGAAGAAGGGCTGTTTCACAATATGCCGCAGAAACATTTGGAGCACAAGCTTCTTACCGCTTCGGCAAAGGTGGACAACAAGTCTGTGACACTCGGCCCGGATAACGGCTCGTCAAATGTGTTTGTTCCTCTGACGGTTGTGAACACTAAGGGCTTTGATCTCCCCAAGACTGGCGGTTACGGCAACTGGATGTTCCCGGCCATTGGGCTGAGCCTTGTAGCTGTTGCAGGTGTGGTCATATATCTTGCATTCAGAGATAAGAAGAAAACTTCAAAATAAAGGTCAGGGAGACAGGCATAAAACCTGTCTTTCCTTTTTTTGCGTATGAGCCGAAAAATGAAAATAATTATAGGTACTATCCTACTTTTAATTGCACTGCTCGTCTGCCTGTACCCTGTCATAAGCAACTTCACCGCTGTCAAATATCAGTCCATAGTACAGACCAGATACGAAAAAGCCGTGAGCAATATGGACAGCGAGGAATTACAGGCCACAAAAAAAGCTGCATTGGCATATAACCGGACGCTTATCCCCGGTGTGGCAGATAATCTGTCGTTCTCGAAAGAAGCGCTCAAATCTGCCGCAGAGAATTATGACAATCTTTTAAACATCCGTGGTGACGGCATTATGGGCTATGTTGAGATACCGAAGATAGACGTAAATCTGCCCATATACCACGGCACGGGTGACGACAGCCTTGACCGGGGTGTGGGGCATCTGCTTGGCAGTTCCTTGCCCGTTGACGGTGAGACATCCCACTCGGTGCTCACGGCACACTCCGGGCTTGCCGGGCAGCGGCTCTTCTCGGACTTGGACAAACTAAAATGCGGTGACACCTTCTATATCCACACGCTTGACGAGACTATGGCGTACATGGTGCTGGAGATAAACACCGTTCTCCCGGAGGACACTTCCAAGCTCGTCATCATGCCCGACCACGATGTTTGTACGCTGGTGACTTGCACGCCCTATGGTGTCAACACCCACCGGCTAATGGTGCGCGGTACGAGGATACAAAACACGCAGGCTGAGTATGTGGAAAGTCTAAAGACTGAACGAGATGGGCGTGAGGGTGTCACACAGTCCACTTGGCAGCGGGAGTATTTCAAGGGTATTTTGCTCGGCTTAACTTGTATTGGCGCAGTTGTCATAGCGCTTGAGATAAACCGCATACGTCCAAAGCGCAGAAAGCGAGGCTTACATGAAAAAGGCTAAAACAATTCTGCTTTTTCTGATGGTAGTCCTCGCTATCGTCGGACTTTTTGTGACCTTCAAACCGCTCATGGCCAAAGTCGCGCGGCAGAAGCAGGTAGATAAAGCCAGCAATAGCTTCGTTCAACAGTTAGAGCAAATACAGGCTGCGCAACAGGAAGAGCCGGAGGCCACACCCTACGCGCAGCTCAGGGAGGACATAGAGCAGTATAACACTTGGCTTCACGAGGGTAAGCAGCTGTATTTGACAAATGCAGTGGCCTATGAAGAACCGGCGTTTATACTCACGCAGTACGGTTTACAGGACGAGACTTTTGGGTTAATCTACATCCCTAAACTTGAAGTAACGCTGCCATTATATCTCGGTGCAAATGATGAGAACATGGCAAACGGCGCGGCGGTGTTGGGACAGACAAGCGTACCCATCGGAGGGATGAATACAAACGCCGTTATTGCCGGGCATCGGGGCTGGAACGGCTATCCGTATTTTCTGAACCTCGATGAGCTCCAAATCAGCGACCTTGTGTACATAGATAACGTATGGACGCTGATGAAGTACGAGGTAGTAGATATACAGGTCATCTCGCCGGATGATGTTGACGCAATAAAGATACAGGAGGGGCGCGACCTTCTGACTCTCCTGACCTGCCATCCGCCGAACACCGGCGGTCGGCAAAGGCTCCTCGTTTTCTGCGAGAGGGTAAGTGAATAAGAACTAAGAGCCGGGCTTCTGTCCGGCTCAAATTATATGGAGGTAAATATGACAGTAGATATAGACCTGTGGGTAACGGCAACGATTCTCAGAGAGCTGCGAAATAATGGGCTGATCACGCAGAAGGAAGCTGAAAAGATCCTTTCCCGCGTTGCCAAACAAACCGGTGCGACGCTTATTATTTCCGTCTGAAAGTTACGGCTCCTGCCTTATATACATCTGATTGCGGCTCGTCGGCTTGTCCGGCTCGCTCATAATCACGAAGCCGTCTTCTATAGCCGGATTCAAATAGTTCTTTCTGAGAGCCTCTTTGGATTTCAGACCTAAGAGTTCCATAATGCGCTTGGCCGTATATGCTTCGCCATACTCCATCACATTGAGCAGTCGTCTTACCTGCTCGCTCATGCCGGAAGCTGAGGATGCAGTTTGCTGCAGAACCTCATCTAAGGTACGGTTTATCATGGTGAGCATAAACACGATGAACGCGTCGGAATTACCGGCAACGTGGCATGCGGATATGGCGTTATAATACTCGGTTTGAAATTTGTATATGTGACTTTCTATAGGCAGATACTGAAAGACCTGCTTCCACTGAGTAAGGATCGCGGTCTGCCAAAGGCGAGCCATTCTGCCGTTGCCATCGGCAAAGGGGTGAATAAACACAAATTCATAATGGAATACCGAAGATAAAATCAGCGGATGCACTGAATCTTTTTCACGAGCCATCCAGCCGAACAGATCATCCATAAGCTGCGGTACGAGGTGTGCCGGAGGTGCCATAAAAATGCATCTGTCTCCGTCAAACACGCCTTCCTCGCCGCGGCGGAATGCTCCTGATTCATCGACAGTATATTTTGTGAGAAGTCCGTGCAGGCGCTTCAGCTCTTCAACAGAATACGGGTCAAAGCTGCCTATCTGCTCATATGCGGCGTAGGCATTCTTAACCTCTTGGATCTCTTTTTGCGGGCCTATCACGGGTTTGCCATTTACGACAGCTCTTACCTCATCCATCGAAAGAGAGTTTGCCTCTATTGCGAGCGATGAGTGTATAGACTTGATCCTGTTGTTCCTCCTGAGATACGGCTTGCTCTCAAATTCTTTATAATTGCTGATTCGACCGAGCTTATCCGAAATCTCGGATACGAGAGAAACCATTTCATTTGTTATGGAAAACGGCGGAGAATACATTTTCATAGCAAGCCTCCCAATTAAAAATACCTATTTTATTATACCTCAAGCTGTGTGAAATAGCAACATCTTGCTTATTATCTTGCGTACTTTCTTGCGTATCAGGCAGCAGAGGGTAGTTAGTGCAGACGGAGGGAACTTGCTTATTATCTTGCACATTTTCTTGATATTTCAGTAGCTTTGTGAAAGGTGTTGTGGTATTGTGTGTTGCTGCAGAGGGAGGTGAACCGGCGCATGGCACAGGAAAACACTGCAAGAGTCATAACGATAGCGGCAACCGAACAGCCGCAGGATATACGGCTGCGGGTCGCAGCTTACGCCCGTGTCAGTTCATCATCCGACGAGCAGCTCAATTCCTTTGCCGCACAGAACCGATACTACACAGAACTTATATCCGGCAAGGATAATTGGCAACTCGTAGATATCTATGCTGATGATGGCATCACAGGGACTTCAATTGAAAAGCGCGATGACTTCAAGCGTATGCTCCGCGACTGCGAGCGCGGGCTCATAGACAGGATACTCGTGAAGTCCATATCCAGATTTGCGCGTAACACCATCGAGTGCCTTGAAACGGTGCGCTCTCTGAAAGCTCGCGGCATAAGCGTGTACTTTGAGAAAGAGGGCATCGATACCGGCAAGGTATCAGGCGAGATGCTCACTGCTGTGTTCGCCTCGCTCGCGCAGGCCGAGAGTGAGTCCATATCCCAAAATATGCGCTGGAGCTACCAGAAGCGGATGCAGATGGGAACCTTTATACCAACGCATTTGCCATACGGCTATTGTAGATCAGATTATAAGATCGCAATAGTAGATGCAGAGGCTGAAATTGTAAAGCGAATATTTAACGAGTATATGATGGGTAAGAATATGGAGCAAATTGCAGCATCGCTGAATATAGACGGCATACCGTTTAATAATAGAGGCACTTTGCAAAGTTGGTCCAAATCAACAGTGGGACACATTCTTGAGAACGAGAAGTATATTGGGAACTCACTGTGGCAAAAAACTTACTATACTTCTACACTCCCACGCTATCAGAAGAAAAATCTTGGAGAGATGCCTCAGTATTACGCACAAAATACGCATCCGGCAATAATTGATAGCGAAACTTATGCAGCAGCCCAAAAATTACGAAGTTCAAAAACAGATAATCGCCAATTAATGTGCCTTGAAAAACAATATATGTTTAATGGAAAGCTTATTTGCGGGAACTGTGGTTCACCTTTCAGAGTAAAGAACAGCAGAACATTGAGATACTGGATGTGCCTCAAAAGAGCAAGTGGGAAAGATAATTGTACAGTTCCTCAGATACCTGAATCAGAGATAGTAGATGCATTCCTCAGATTGTGTAATAAACTTCAATATAACAAGTTCATACTTGAAGATACATTGGAAAAGCTCAATACAATCCAAAACCGACGGATGCTATGGAGTCCTGACATAATTGAGCTTAACAAAAAAATATCTGAAATTATCGGTCAGAATCAGATGTTAGCCGTACTGAAACAGCAGGGGCTCGTTGATCCTGACATTTTCATATCTAAAACCAATGAGCTGGCAGAACAGCTTCGCACGCTGAAGCAGAGAAAAGAGCGTTTGCTTAATTCAGAAACAGACGACCCATTATCTCAGACCCAGCAAATTATTGAGATACTCCGAGATAGTCCGGATTTTCTCGAAAACTTCGATGCGGAACTGTTCGACGAACTCATTGACAAGGTTATCGTTGAAGATAATACTCACTTGGTATTCAGGATGGTGAATGGCCTTGAACTCAAAGAAGCAATTAGGAGGGCGGTGAGATAATGACTAACAGAAAGCAGCCGTTTGGGTATCATATATCTGGAGGTCGGATAGCTATCAATAATGCAGAGGCAGACATAGTAAAATATATTTTCCATGCGTACACATGCGGCTCGTCATACAGCGATATAAAATCTGAACTGTCCAATCAGCCTGTAGCCTACGACATAGATAAGCTCTGGAATAAAAATATGATAGCAAGAATTCTTGGGGATAGACGTTATGTGGGAACAGATGTCTATCCTCCAATTTTGTCCTGTGAGGAATTTGAAATTGCAGAAAGTGTGCGATCAGCCAAGGTTCAAGTAGATGTAAGGACGGATGCACAACGGTTGCTCTACAAGCTAAGTGATAAGCGACCAACTGTGCAGACAGAAGCAGATGTTCTGCATATTATTAATGCATTGATTCGCAATCCACGTTTAATAAAAGAACCTCAATCAGCACTCGAAGTAAACGATACTTCCTTACTACAACAGCAGTTTGATGACCTGCTTCTAATTCAACCTATTGATGAAGCTCAGGCCAGACAGCTCGCATTTCAGATAGCGTCTGCGCAATACTCCGCAATAGATAATAGCGAATATGAAACCGAGAGGCTGCGAAGGCTCATGCTTAGGTCTGAACCTACAGATGAGCTCGACGCTGATTTACTCTCAGCGGTAGTTGATAAAGTAATCGTGGATAAAGCCCATACGCAGGTAGTTTTGAAGAATGGGCAAGAAATATGCTCGGAGGAAGCGCGATGAACGATAAAAAACCGACCGTTATAATTATCCCTCCCAAGCCGGAAGCAGCACAAGCTTCAAAGCGTCAGCTCCGTGTTGCCGCATACTGTCGTGTCTCCACCGATGACGAGGAGCAGCTCACAAGCTACGAGGCGCAGAAGAATTACTACACGGACAAGATTATGACGAATAAAGAGTGGACAATGGCAGGTATCTTCGCAGATGAGGGTATAACCGGCACTTCAGCGCGTAAGCGCCCTGAATTTCTGCGTATGATACGTCAGTGCAAGCAAGGCAAAATAGACATCATACTCACCAAGTCCATATCCAGATTTGCCCGAAATACGGTTGATTGTCTCAACTACATACGCGCCCTCAAAGAGCTTGGAATTGCGGTCATATTTGAAAAGGAGAATATAAATACCCTTGAAGCCGACAGTGAGATACTCATAACCATGCTTGGCGCATTCGCGCAATCCGAAAGTGAGTCCATTTCATCCAACGTGCGCTGGGGCAAGCGTCAGGCCATGAAAGAGGGCAAAGCCACCATACAGTACAAGTATTTGTACGGCTATCGTAAAGGTGCTGACGGCAAACCGGAGATTATTCCTGAGCAAGCCGAGGTTGTCCGCAGGATATATGACCTATTTCTAAGCGGTACATCGATACGGGACATCAAAGAATACTTGGAGCAAAACAATATCCGCAACGTAGATGGTGAGGTCAAATGGGCGCGCAATGCTATAAACAGCATTCTCACCAACGAGAAATACTGCGGCGATGTGCTGTTGCAGAAGACCTATATAGACGATTGTATCAACAAAAAAGTCAAGAAGAATACCGGGCAGCTCCCGATGTATCTGGTACAAAATCATCATGAGGGTATAATAAGCCGTGAGATTTTCGATGCCGCACAAGCAGAGCTTGCCCGCCGCAATGCAGGTAAAAGTCCTTCAAAGAAAAACGCTCCGACTGGTCGGAGCAGATACAGCAGTAAGTATGCGCTTACGGATGGGCTATATTGTGGAGAATGCGGCACTCGGTATCAGCGCTGTACATGGCGCAATCACGATGGCAGTAAGCGCATAGTTTGGCGCTGCGTCAGCCGCGTGGATTATGGGCATAAATACTGCCACAACTCCCCCACGCTTGATGAAGTACCGTTGCAGAATGCAATCCTCGCTGCCATTAATAAAAGTGCTTCGGAGAAAAGCAACATCGTGTATTTGCTAAACAGTGCAATGGAAAAAGAGCTCGCCCCAATTTCAGGGCAAGCTCTGAGTATTTCTGATATTGAACACAGATTGGAAGAATTGAAAGCTGAATTCGATAAGCTTCTCGTCAAAGCAGCCAACATTGAAGATCAGTCTGCACTAAACGACCGTTTCCGCAGCGTCTTGCAGGAGCAGACGGAATTGAAGCTCAAACGTGATGAGCTTCAAAACGCGCTGATTAATAATGACGCTTTATCTCTGCGTATGACCGCTTGTAAGCAAGCACTTGACACTGTACCAGCTACGATAACTGATTGGGATGAAGCACTTATCCGCCAGGTCGTTGATAGTGTAAGAGTAGATGTAGACGGCACAATATCTGTTACGCTCAAAAGTGGAAAAACTGTGCTGGAAAAGGTAGATAGGTGAGAATGTTGGTATGTAGGAACATATTGCTATCTACAAAGCAATCGGCAACATCATACTTTTTCAGTATCACAAATACAAACTATGACTACATAACTGCTTTATTTTGTAATAATTAATTATCTAAGTGTCTCTAAACATCAACGATTACTAATATTGTCCCTACTTTGTTTGATTTTGGCTAGCACAAGCTCACTGTATATAATTACACTTTGAGCCCTTTTTGTGTACAAAATCGTTTTATAACCAATAGCAAAATATCAAAACCGAAAAAACGTTTTGATTGCCTGCTATTGAATTTGTCTGTATGATTGATATAATGTAATAAATGATTATATTACTCCATTTAGAAAGTCCAAAAAATGTTATTGCAAATATTAGAGCATCCTAATCCATGCTACATTATCACAGAGTTTAGGAGGATTTATGTACGAAGAAGAATTTTCCCAAATTGCGTCCGCAGCCATGAACCAATCGCTTACCTTCTTTGTTGGTGCCGGTATTTCTGCATTGTCTGGCGCCCCAACATGGCGTGCATTAATTGATGACATAGCAAAACAGCTTGGAGTTGATTATGAAAAGAGTGACTCCAATGAGTATTTAAAATTAGCTCAAATGTTTTTTTACTCATTACCTCCAAAAAGCCGTATTAGCAACTACTACGAATTTATTTGGAAACATCTAAACACGGCAAAATGTATACCTAATAGTATGCACAAAGCACTACTCAGCTTTCATCCAGCTTCATTTATTACAACAAATTTTGATGATTTGATAGAAGATGCCGCCATAAGTAATTGTCTATCTTACAAGGTAATTGCCGAAGATGCCGAGGTTCCATTGATACATGCGGATCGTTTCATTTTAAAAATACACGGGGATTTGAAACATAAAAATATTGTCTTCAAAGAAGAGGACTATCTAAATTACAGTGAAAACTTCAAGTTAATTGAAACCTTACTAAAATCTATCTTCTCTACCAATACTATTGTATTTATTGGTTATGGATTAAACGATTACAATATAAAATTAGTGCTGAATTGGGCAAAGAATTTACTAAATGACCATTTTAATAAACCGATTTTTATCTACACTGGGAGAAAGAGACTATCTAAAGAAGAGCTTTTATATCAACATTCTAGAGGTCTGCAAGTGATTCAGAGTTGCGACTTTGTTGAACCCTCTGAAAATTACTTGGAAAGTTATTCTGCAGTCATAAATGCTATAAAATCTTATTCAGACACTTCGTTCTCTGGAAAGGATGGTATAGATGCGTTTGATGTTTTATATCGTAGGCTCTCTCCGTTAGATAAATTATCTGCGCTGAGAATATGCGATGTGTCCAGTAAACTTTCACCAGATATAACGATTGAGATTGATGGAGGCATACGTGCCTGTGATAATGATACATATAAATTGTTAAAATACTTTTTGGATATCTTTCAGGCAACTCGTATTGAACATAAGCCTGTTCCAAGTGATATAATGAGCAAATTTGATGTAATATGCAGTGTTTTTAAAAAAGCTCGAATTCATTATTTAATGACAGAGGAGAAAATCATTTACTTGGCTTATCAGAGCGAATTGCCCCTCGCAGATCCCATATGCACAAGTTATAATTATAAACAAATGTGCTCATTTGTAGAGAAATCATATACCAAAATGAGTGATGAATATAAGAAAGCGTTTTACTCAGTAAAACTCGGGAAGATAGATCAAGCAATTAATTTATTTAGCCTTGTAGCCAAGAAGTCATTTAAATCCAGAGATTACCTACTTTATTATTTTGCATCAGTAAATTCCGCTATACTGTGGAATTATGTCAAAAACAACCATTATTTCGTTTATAATGGAGATACAATATATACAGATCTGCTTAACAATGAAAAAATGGAATCCATCTTTACAAGACTTCCTATAGACTTTCAAACAGAATATGATAGCTTAAAAGATGTATGCACTCCGGATTTGCTCTACAGGTATGCATACGTATCATCTTATAAAGCACACAAGCTTAAAGAAAGAATTGAAAAAAACTCATTGGAAATTGGTCGAACGAGCTGCGATGAAGTAATCTGTTGTATAAATGATTATCTGCACTTTCTGCAAGGCAATGGGCTTATTATTGATATGTATGATGAATACAAGTACTCTATAAACGAACTTATGTCTAACCTGTTATATAAGTACTCTACTCAGGGGAAGCGGCATCTTTGGGATCCCCTAAAATCAGATCGGTTAGATGGTAAAATAGTTCTTGATGAGATAGATTTTTATTGTTTTGTTGAGTATTTCACATATGACAATTTGGCGAATTTGCTTAGCAACTATAGAATTCACAATCTAGAGTTCAGGAATGTTGAGAAAATAGAAATTGCTGTTAGAAATGTAATAAAATATTATTCTACGCAAAGCAAAACTTTCAATTTATTTGGATTAATTACGTTTCAAAGAAAAATAAAAAACATTCTCAAACTCCTTGAATATATTGATATTTCACAGTCTCTTGTTGATGAAATATGCGACTTCCTTCTCTCGCAAGAATTCCGCGAAATATTAATTGATAAAAAAATCAGGTTTTTAAATGCTCAGCTACATAAAAGAGGTAAGATTAGTAAAGTCACAGCAGCCGTCATTGAAAAACAACTATTGAACTATTTGGATCAGCATATACAGGCACTAAAATACGGAACGAGTTTTAATGTATATTCTGAGTCAAGTGCTTATTCATATTATGATTTAGTTCGATTTATTTCTCCGGAAGGTATTCCTGTAGTTTCAAGAAAAATTAGCCTACGTGTTGGGTTGATAATAGACAATGAGTTAACTTCAATGTATCGTTTTATTACTGACTACTATTGGGACAATATATCCGTATATATGAGGAGGAAAGCTAAAGAAAAGCTTACACATGATTTACAAGAGAGTTTCTCATTTGAACAGTTTGTTTCCTTAATAAATATCGGTGTCAAAATTAACGCAGAAACAATTGATAACTTGAAAAAATATTTATGGGATCAAATTTGTGAAGAAAGAAATAACAACAATGCCGGAATAAGAATAAACACAGGCGAGGAAAAACTACACGAGTTAATACAAGTCGGATACTTTTGTTTGTCTGGAGTTTTGCCACATGACCAGTTTAACGAATACCTTGGAATTATTGATGAATTTGATTTTGCATACGAATATGATAATTTTGATTTCAGTAAGTTTGATGTGGCATGGCTCATAGGTTTGACACCTCATGGTCTAAGAAATGTTTGTCGCAACAAAACGGTAAAAAAAGAAATTCAGAAACTTCTTGCTGATGCAATTCGAAAAAATGAAATTGCATCTGGAGACGCCAAAAAACTGACAAACATTTTGATAAAGTATTTTTTATGAAAATTATACGCCACTTTGTTTTCTAAGTATATTTTTTCAAAAATTGTGTTCATATATTATTTTGGGGGATATATCCATGATTGACAAAAAAATTACGGCTACCTACATTCAATCACTATCTTCAGGAGAAATTGAAAAAGCATTTTTGCTAAAAAATAAAATGATTCCTGGTAGTCTGTACAGATACGAGAAATTTTCGCCAAAGCGCTTAGATACTCTTAAAAAAGGCCAGATTTTTCTAAGCACTCTGGATAAATTTAATGACATTTATGATTCAGTAGGATTATACTATACAGAAATTTTTGAGCAGTCAATTCCATCTAGATTTGGAATTAGCTTTGAATCGTTTCAAAACATATTCGATTATTTCTTAAAAAAATACTATACATTAAGTGGAATAACTTGTTTTACCGAGGATAGGGATAATTTCCCAATGTGGTGGAGCTATGCACAAAACCATAGTGGTATTTGCATAGAATATGATATTGCCGACACATTTATAAATCAGCCAAAGAATTGTGATGAAATATTTCCAGTAATATACAGCGATACAAAGGTAAATTTTGATGATTTGCTAATAAGACTTACTGATGATATAAAAAAAGACGAGCCACCAGTATTGCCCGAAATGCTGGTGTTTCACGTACTGCTTGGAACCTTAAAGCATAGGAGCTGGTCATATGAAAGAGAGTGGAGATGTATTCGAGTTGCACAACATGGGGAGGCTGATTTTGTTCCTAAAGTCAAGTCTATATACCTAGGGTCTAAATTTGATAGGGCAAACATTTCTGATATAGAAAACTTAGCTCGCGAGAGAAATTTTAATATGTATCAGCTTTCTTCAACAAATTTTACTCAGAAGTTATATAGTTTTAACAGCACACCCGTGTTTGAATACAATCCTGCAAATATATGAACTAGAAATCCTCAACCTCAAAATTGGCTGACCATGCCAAGTCGTCGCAAGCTTCGTATCACTTGCGACGACTTTTTATGCTTTGCATCAAAAGTCATCTCGCGCTCACTCCGCTGCTCCTCCTTTCCGAATCAAACCCGCTACGCTGGGCTTTGATTCGGTTTTTGCTTTGTCCTCAAAGTTGCGGGAAAATGCAGAGAATATCAGCAGAACTACGATAAGAAGGAAGAACAGATTGCGCTTATCCACAATGAATGTGGCAAGCTGAGTCATAAAGCTGCGATCCTTCTTTGGTTTGTTTTCCATGTATATACTCTCCTTAGCCGGGGTGAGCCGCCTTGTTCAGCGGGCGCGCCCCTCGTCCTCAAGAAACTGCCGGTTGGTTTCCGGCAGGCAGTGTGCCTGAAGATCTGTTTTACAGTTGAACTTCATTTATTGTCCTCCGTATCCGGGGATACGCGCGTGCCGCGAAGCTGCATGGCGGCTCTCCCTGTCCTGATCGTCCCGCTGAGCGTGCCGTCGTTCAGCCGGATGACCGAGCTGCATTTGTGACTTGCCACAAGTGTATGAAGCTCATGCTTGAGATAGAGAACGCCGGCTTCGTATATGCCGCTCACGGCATTGTCAAAGCCCAGCAGTGAAATTATCCCGCTGACGCTGCGCCCGCTGCCGTCGAGCGTAAGCGTGCCGAGTCTCTCGCCGAGCTGACTGTCCAGTGTTATGTTATATGTTTCGGACATGGTGATCCCCTCTTTTCAAGAGAGAGGATAGACTTTTAGAAAGAAAAATCAAAGGTCAAACCGCGGCCCGGTGTCATAATTATGACGCTGCACTATGGGCTGACACTCTGGACTTTTTTAGATGCAATGTGATATACTCATCTAAAAAGAGGTGATGTCAGTGGAGCGAAAGCCGAATGCAGCTTCAGATCAGACCGCGCGTTGGCGGAGGCGCTGAAAACGCTTATGGCGCAGAAGCCGATGGACAAGATAACCATACACGATATAACCGAGCTCTGCGGGATACGCCGCCAGAACTTTTATTACCATTTCGAGGACGTCTACGACCTGATGCGCTGGATGTTCAGTGAAGAGGCGGTCTCCCTGTTGCTCCGGCATGAGGGGACGCTGCTGTGGCAGGAGGGACTGCTGCAGCTCTTCCAGTATCTTGACGAGAACCGTGCAGTCTGCCTGTGCGCTCTCAATTCCGTCGGACGGGACTGCCTCAAGCGGTTTTTCGAATCGGATATATACTCGATAATCTACCGTACCGTTGAGCGGATCGGCAGCGAGCTGGGCGCTTTGAAGGTCTGCCCGGATGCGGATATTGATATGATGACGCATTTTTATGTTGTGGCAACGGCGGGACTGATCGAGAGCTGGCTTGTCGGAGAGATAGACAAAACGCCGGAGGAGATCATCGCGTTTATGGATCAGGTCATACAGGATCACATGCGCGGGGCCGGGCTTCGCTTCAGGGAGCTGGCAGAAAACGCGGAGACCGCCACTTGATTTTGTCACACGCTGGGAGAGACGATGAAAAATTACAGGCTTACTCTCTGCTATGACGGCAGCCGGTATAAGGGCTGGCAGCGGCAGGGGAATACGGACAACACCATTGAAGCGAAGGCTGAGGCGGCGCTCGGTCGTATACTCGGACAGAGCGTCGAGCTTGCGGCCTCGGGCAGGACGGATGCCGGAGTACACGCGAGGGCGCAGGTCTGCTCCTTTCGTGCGGACACGGATATGGACTGCGCCGAAATACTCTCCGCGCTGCGCAGATACCTGCCGGAGGACATAGGCGCAGTATCGCTTGAGCCTGCCGGGCCTCGTTTTCACGCGCGGCTCAGCTGCCGGGAAAAGACCTATGTGTATCGCGTCTGGAACAGTGCCGGACCGAACGTGTTTGAGAGAAAATACATGTACAGATATGAGGGCGCGCTGGATGAGGACGCGATGCGCCGCGCAGCCGCGCTGCTCGAGGGAAAGCATGATTTCACCGCGTTCTGCTCGAACAGACACATGAAAAAATCCGCCGTGAGGGAGCTGCGGAAGATAAATATATATAGGACGGGAAATGAGCTGCGCTTCGAGCTGACCGGAGACGGCTTCCTTTATAATATGGTGCGCATAATCACCGGCACGCTTCTGGAGGTCGGCGCAGGGGCGAGAGAGGCGGACACGATGCCGTCGATACTGGCTTCGCTCGACCGTGAACGCGCGGGAGCCACGGCGCCTGCGCAGGGACTCACGCTCTGGGAAGTGCGCTATTGACGGCGATATGGTTATTTCAATAAATCGTGAAAGTTTTTGTTGACATATCGAGAGAATATTGTTAGAATGAGTCGTCTCAATTGGATAGTCAATATATCCAAAGCAAGATAACGACCGCTGTGCATTCTGCACAGCCGAGGCCACACGGACAGCCGGGTCGAATGCCGAGTTCCGCGGAATGCGGCGGCAACTTCTGTTGCCTTATTGATTGAGCGGGGGTTCCGGTCAACGGAAGCTCGAGGGCTCAAATTTTATAAGTTGGTTACTATAAACCGCTGCACAGCAGACAAACTTGTGAAATGGTCAATAAGAGTAGTAAAAGTAGTTTCTTGCTATATAGACTCTCAAACCAATTGGGATAGGTTCCCGGCGCATGCTTTCGCCGGGAGGAGACTATACATATCACAATGACGTATGCTATGCATACGTCATTTTTCTTTTTGGGGGAAGGAATATGAAAAAAATAATCGAACTGAAAAACATCACCAAGACCTTTGACGGAGAGACCGTGCTGGATGACATCAGTCTTGACATCTATGACAACGAGTTTCTGACGCTGCTCGGCCCGTCGGGCTGCGGCAAAACGACGACTCTGCGCCTGATCGGCGGCTTTGAGACACCGGACAGCGGAGACATCATATTTATGGGTGAGAATATCAACGATGTCCCTCCGTATAAGCGCAACGTCAACACGGTTTTTCAGCGCTACGCCCTTTTCCCGCACCTGAACGTTTTTGAGAACGTGGCTTTCCCGCTGCGCGAGAAAAAGCTGCCGCGCGATGAGATAAACGAAAAGGTGAAAGAGATGCTCTCCATGGTTGCGCTCACAGGCTTTGAGCACCGCAGCGTCACGAGCCTTTCAGGCGGCCAGCAGCAGCGCGTTGCGATCGCACGCGCGCTTGTCAGCAGCCCCAAGGTCCTGCTTCTTGACGAGCCGCTTGCCGCGCTCGACCTCAAGCTGAGAAAGGATATGCAGCAGGAGCTCAAAAAGATCCAGAAGGCCACGGGGATCACCTTCGTTTTTGTCACGCACGATCAGGAGGAGGCGCTCTCCATGTCGGACACGGTAGTGGTCATGTCCGAGGGCCGCATCCAGCAGATCGGCACGCCTATCGACATATACAACGAGCCGAAGAACGCCTTTGTCGCCGACTTCATCGGCGAGAGCAACATACTCGACGGCATCATGCTTGCCGACTATAAGGTCGCTTTTTCCGGCCACACCTTCGAGTGCGTGGACTTCGGCTTTGAAAAGCGCGAACAGGTGGACGTCGTTGTGCGTCCGGAGGATGTGGACATAGTGCCCGAAGAGAAGGGCATGCTCAGGGGCGTTGTCACCTCAGTGACCTTCCTTGGCGTACACTATGAGATAATTGTGGATATAAACGGCCTCAAGTGGATGATCCAGACGACCGATTTTGTGGATGTGGATGAGCATATAGGCCTTTATATAGAGCCTGACGCGATCCACATCATGAAGAAGTCCGAATATTCCGGCATGTACGGCGACTACTCGTCCTTCTCCAACGAGTTCGACGAGTTGAGCGACGCGGAAAGCGAGAGCGAAGAATGAACAAGACTGCAAACGCCCGCCGCGCAGGACTTGTGCAGCGGCTGACCCTGGCGCCCTATTCAGTGTGGGCTGTGCTCTTTATTGTGGTGCCGCTCATCTTTGTGGCCTACTATGCGTTCACTGATACGGATTTCAATTTTACCTTTGACAATATCGCGCGCTTTTTCACCGCAACATCAAATATCGGCGATGGAGAGCTGACGAGAGAGGTCCATACATATCTCATCATCTTCCTGCGTTCGCTGAAGCTTGCGGTCATATCCACGGTCATATGCCTGCTGATGGGCTATCCGATGGCATATATCATTGCCCGCGCCGAGGCAAGGACGCAGAAGATACTCATCACGCTTATCATGATCCCAATGTGGATGAACTTTTTGATCCGCACCTATGCGTGGATGACCATACTGCAGGACACCGGCATATTCAACGGCATCCTGTCTGCCCTCGGCCTTGGCCGCATACATATAATCGGCACCGAGGCTGCCGTCGTGATCGGCATGGTGTACGACTATTTCCCGTATATGATACTCCCGATATACTCTGTCATGGCAAAGATGGATGTACGGCTTATCGAGGCCGCGCGCGATCTCGGCTGCAACAGCGCCGGTGTGCTGCGCCGCGTTATCTGGCCGCTCAGCCTGCCCGGCGTGCTCTCCGGCATCACGATGGTGCTCATCCCATCCATCTCAACCTTCTATATATCCCAAAAGCTCGGCAACGGCAAGTTCTACCTCATAGGCGATGCGATAGAAGGGCAGTACGTCGCCAATAACCTGCACTTTGCCGCCGCCATCGCGTTCATCCTTATGGTCATACTGCTTGCCTGTATGGCGCTCATGCAGCATTACGCCGGCAAGCGCACGGCCGTCTGAAAGGGGGAGGGAACATGAAACGTCTTTCAAAATTCTACACTGCGCTCATCATGATCTTTCTCTTTGCGCCCATTGCGATACTCTTGGTGTTCTCTTTCAACGAGGCAAAGAGCCTCTCGGTATTTTCAGGCTTTTCTCTCAACTGGTACAGGGAGCTGTTCCGTGACAGCGAGACGCTTGGCGCGGTCAGAAACACCATAGTGCTGGCGCTCTGCGCCGCGGTCATTTCCACCGTCATGGGCACTGCCGCCGCAGTCGGTATAAACAAGCTCAGAAACCGTGCGATGCGCGCTGCGATGGACACTGTGACGAATATCCCCATGATAAATCCGGATATTATCACGGGCATATCCCTGATGCTGATGTTCGTTTTCGTGGGCCGCCTCTTCGGCGCGGCAACGAGCCTGAGCTTCTGGACGATGCTCATCGCGCACGTCACCTTCTGCCTGCCGTATGTCATACTGCAGGTGCTGCCGAAGCTGCGCCAGATGGACAGATCACTGCCTGAGGCTGCAATGGATCTCGGATGCACCCCTGTTCAGGCCTTTATGAAGGTCGAGATCCCCGAGATCATGCCCGGCGTCGTCACCGGCTTCATCATGGCGTTCACGCTTTCTCTCGACGATTTTGTCATAAGCTATTTCACCTCCGGCAACGGCTTTGAAACGCTGCCTATCCGCATATACTCCATGACGAAAAAGACTGTCACCCCCAAAATGTACGCTCTTGCGACAATCATCTTCTTCGTTATCCTCGCCCTGCTTATACTCACCAATCTCATCGACGACGATTCAAAGGAAAAGACTGCCAGAGAAAAACGTGAGCGCAGACGTTCGGAAAAAATAGCGGCCGGCGTTATCGGCGGCGTGCTCGCCGCGGCGGCGATCGCGGTGCTCATCCTCTCCGGCAGCGGCACGCAGGAGCTGAACGTCTACAACTGGGGCGAATATATCTCAGACGGTTCCGATGATTCGCTCAACACGATAAAGGCCTTTGAGCAGTGGTATGAAGAGACCTACGGCAAAAAGGTCAAGGTCAACTACACGACCTTTGCCAGCAATGAGGACATGTATGCCAAGCTTTCAAGCGGCGCTGTAAGCTTTGACGTTGTTGTTCCGTCTGACTACATGATAGCGCGTATGCGCGATGAGGGCATGCTCCTTCCGCTGAACTTCGACAATATCCCGAACTACAGCAATATCGACAGCGGCTTCCACGGCCTGTATTATGACCCGGACGATGAGTACACCGTGCCGTATACCTACGGCGTTGTGGGCGTGATCTACAACGCTGCGGTGGTAGACGAGGCGGATGCAAACGACTGGGACCTCATGTGGAACGACAAGTATGCGGGAAATATCCTCCAATTCAATAACTCCCGCGATGCGTTTGCGACCGCGCAGTACAAGCTCGGGCTCGACGTCAACAGCACTGCCCGCAGCGATTGGGACAGGGCTCTTGAGGAGCTCAAGGCGCAGTCTCCGCTAGTCAAGAGCTATGTCATGGATGAGATATACAACATGATGGAGTCCGGCGAGGCGGCGATCGGCGCATACTATGCCGGAGACTACTTCACCATGCTCGACGCGCAGGCAGACGGCGTTGACCTGCGGTTCTATTATCCGGAGCGCACAAACTATTTTATAGACGCCATGTGCATCCCGTCCTGCTGCCAGAACAAGGAGCTTGCGGAGATATTCATAAACTACATGCTCTCTCCCGAACCTGCCATTGCCAACGCGGAGTATATCAGCTACGCTTCGCCCAACTCCGTCGTCTATACCGACGAGGGCTATATTGAAGACATGGGCGAGGACGCGATGGAGATACTCTATCCCGAGCTCGGAGATTTCAGCGAGCTTTATAACGCCTATGCTTACCGCAGTCTCGACGCGGAGACGCTTGGCTATGTGAATTCTCTCTGGGAGACGCTGAAGATCAGCTGAAAAATTACATATTTCATAAAAAATACTCTCTGCTCGAGGTGCGGGCGGAGAGTATTTTTGCTTTCATGGGAAATACTACCCTCGGATGACATGCACATAAGCTGATATAAGTGAGGTTTTTTCATGAAAAAACTTGGCAGGCAGACGGCCGCGCTGCCGTCGCGGCCATATGTGACGGCGTCGGCCGCGGTGGTTGGAAAGCGCGAGGGCGATGGGCCGCTCAGGGAGTGCTTTGATTACATCTCGAATGATTCATATTTCGGTGAGCAGAGCTGGGAGAAGGCCGAGAGCCATATGCTGCGCCAGTGCTTTGACGCGGCGTGCGGCAAGGCCGGGCTGCCGCCGTCCGCGCTCGACTATGTGATCTCCGGCGACCTTCTGAATCAGTGCATCAGCTCGGCGTTCGCCATGAAGGAGACGCAGGTGCCGTATCTGGGCGTATACGGCGCATGTTCGACCATGGCGGAGTCGCTGTCGCTTGCGGCGATGCTTGTGGACGGCGGGTTCGCCGTGAACGTGTGCGCCATGACCGGGTCGCACTTCTGTTCGGCGGAGCGGCAGTACCGCTTCCCGCTGGAATACGGTGGACAGCGGCCGCCCACGTCGCAGTGGACCGTGACGGGTTCCGGCGCGGCCATCGTCAGCAGCTCCGGCACGGGCCCGCATATAACTCACGTCACGACAGGGAAAATAGTCGACGCCGGTATAATCGACGCGAACAACATGGGCTCGGCAATGGCTCCGGCGGCGTATGAGACGCTGAAAACGCATTTTTCCGACACGGGACGCACGCCCGACTACTATGACGCGATATTCACCGGCGACCTCGGCGCACTGGGGCATGATATACTGCAAAAGCTCTTTGAGGCCGACGGAGTAAAGCTCGGCGCGCGGTATATGGACTGCGGCGTGCTGATCTACGATCTGAAAACGCAGGACGTACACGCGGGCGGCTCAGGCTGCGGATGCTGTGCGAGCGTGCTGTGCGCGCATATACTGCCGGCAATGACGAGAGGCGTGTGGAACCGCGTGCTCTTCGCGGCGACCGGCGCGCTGATGAGTACAACGAGCGCCCAGCAGGGGAACAGTATACCGGGCATCTGTCATGCACTGGCACTGGAGAATTAGGAGAGAGGCTCATGGGATCGATTTTTGATTATATAAAGGCGTTTGCCGTCGGCGGGGCGCTGTGCATAATAGGACAGCTGCTCATTGACGGCACAAAGCTGACCCCGGCGCGCATACTGACCATATATGTCGTCGCCGGTGTAGTGCTCGGCGCGCTGGGAATATATCAGCCGCTCGCGGATTTTGCCGGAGCCGGGGCAACTGTGCCTCTTACGGGATTCGGCAGCGCGCTGGCAAAGGGCGTGAGAAAGGCGGTCGGGGAATCCGGCTTGCTGGGTGCTTTTACGGGCGGCTTTACGGCGGCCGCGGGCGGCATATGCGCCGCCGTGTTCTTCGGCCTTGCCGCTGCGCTCGTGTTCCGCCCAAAGGATAAGAATAAGTGACCGAAACGCGCATGGACGAGCCGTTATGGCTCACCCATGCGCGTTATCTCTATCTGTCGTATTGTGCTGCGGTGATCTAGCTGCCTATCAATATGCTCTTTGTTTTCCACTTACCGCTGCGCCAGCGCATCACGTAGACCACGGCTCTGAAGCCCCAGTCCAGAAGCGCCATTGAAAGCCATACGCCGAGTACGCCGAGGCCGAGCGTATTTGCCAGCAGATGAGCGCCGCCCAGGCGGAATACCCACATGGAAAATATGGAAATGACCATAGTAAAACGCACATCGCCGCTTGCGCGCAAGGAGGCCGGAAGGTCAAAGGCCAGCGGCCAGATGAGAACGGAACCTGCCGTGTGGCAGAGGAACAGCGAGATCATCAGCGATGCCGTACCCTCCGACAGGTGGTAGATGGACAGGATCAGGGGCATACATGCGAGCAGGATCGCCGACCAGACGGCAACGGCGGCGTATGCAAAGATGAGAAGCCTGCGGTTATAGTATCTGACCTGCTCGTAGTCCCTCGCGCCGATGCAGTGAGAGATCACGCTCACCATTGCAAGCTGTATCGCGCTGCCGGGGATCACCTCCAGAGAGGCCAGAGTCTGCGTCACGGCGTTTGCGGTGATAGCGGAAGTGCCGAATGTGGTCACAAGGCCGAGTATCATAATTTTGCCGAGCTGGAATATCCCGTTTTCCACGCCGTTTGGAACGCCCATCTTCAAAATGCTGCGCGTGAGCCGCCAGTCAAATTTGTGGTGCAGCGACTTCTCAACATACAGCTCTCTCTTTGGATCGAGAAGCAGCCGCACGGCAAGGATCGCCGCGATCCAGCGTGAAGCCACGGTTGAGAGCGCCGCGCCCTGCGTACCCATGGAGCAGGCATAGATCAAAAACGCATTTCCCGTGCAGTTGATGACGTTCATAAGCAGAGAAAGCTTCATGGTCGTTTTGGAATCGTTCATCGTGCGGAACGCGGCGGCGCAGGATTCGTATATGCCGATGGCAGGGATGGAGAAAACTACGGCGTTCAGATAGCGTCTGGCGTGGTAGGCCACGTCGTTGTCGATCCGGCCGAAAAGATGAGTCAGTATCCAGTCGGAAATGAGCAGCATTAAAAGCATGATCGCCGCGGAGAGCAGAGTGTTCAGCCAGAGAAGCTCCTCCGCTGAACGCCGCGCCTCTTTTGGCCTGTCCGCCCCCAGATACTGCCCGGCCACGATCGCGCCGCCGGCAGCAAGCGCCGCAAAGACGTAGATCAAAAGCTGCATGACCGAGTCCACGAGGGAGACGCCGGACACGGCGGCTTCGCCTACGCTTGAGACCATGACGGAATCTATAAGACCCACGATCAGCTTGAGGGCAAGCTCTATCATTAAGGGGATGACCAGACGGAAAATGTCCCCGTTGGAATAAATATAATTTTTCGGCGGCTGTTCCATGATATGTTTTGATATTCTCCTGCGTCAGCTCAAAATCCGGGATTCCATGATATTGAATATAGCAGACATAAACGGAAAAAGCAACTGACGGTATGTATACAGCGCAGCCGAGCCCTGCAAATGGAATTATCCATTTGCAGGGCCCGGTAAGCTTTTTCGGTGTGTGTGACGGTATCTCAGTCGCCCATGCAGATGCCGATGTCGCGCGCGACCTGAATGATCGGGTGGTCGACAGGCAGGAACTTTGTCTTGCTGGCCGCATCGTCGAGCGGAATGTCGACGATCTCGTTGTTCTGGACGGCGACCATGCGGCCGTACTGCTTCTTGATGATAAGGTTTGCTGCGGCTGCGCCGAACTGAGTGGCGAGCACTCTGTCATACGGGCAGGGAGGACCGCCCCTCTGATAGTGGCCGGGTACGGTCACGCGGGTGTCCTGACCGGTGAGCTCCTCCAACGCGGCGGCGAGCTCGTAGGAAACGGTCGGGAAGCGGCTCTGCTCCTTCTTGCGGCGGCTGGCCTCCTCGTCGAGCTTCACATCGTCCACGGAGACGGCGCCCTCAGCGCATGCGACGATTGAGAAGCCGCGGCCGTCCTGCTTGCGCTGCTCAATAAGCTCGGCGACCTTGTGGATGTCATAGGGGATCTCAGGTATCAGTATAATATCCGCGCCGCTTGCGATACCGGCGTGCAGCGTCAGCCAGCCGGCGTCACGGCCCATGAGCTCAACAACGAAGGTGCGCCCGTGAGAGCATGCGGTGGAATGGATATAGTCTATAACGTTTGTGGCGATGTCGACCGCGCTCTGGAAGCCGAAGGTGGTGTCGGTGCCCCAGATGTCGTTATCAATGGTCTTGGGCAGCGTGATAACGTTCATGCCGGCGTCGGCAATAAGCTTTGCACTTTTCTGCGTGCCGTTGCCGCCCATGATAATGAGACAGTCGAGATTGAGCCTGTTGTACGTGTCGCGCATGAGCGGGATAAGGCTGTTCCCGTTCTCGTCTATAATATCCTTGCCGGGAATATAACGCTGGCGGGATGTGCCGAGTATGGTTCCACCCTGAGTGAGGATACCGGAGAAGTCCTTCGGCTCCATGAATTTATAATCGTTTTCGGCAAGGCCGCGGTAGCCGCCGTACATACCGAATATTTCAACGTGATCAAGTTTTTCAAAGAGAGCTTTGCCGATGCCGCGGATAGCCGCATTCAGACCCTGACAGTCACCGCCGCTGGTTACCAGCGCTACTCTGGTCATTCTTTTCATTGCTCTTACCTCCTGTTTCACACTATATTATTATGGTACAACAAAACCGAAAAAGCAATTGTCATTTCTTACAGAATCGTTGTGCAATTTGACCGCATCAGCAAAAGAAGATTGATATTTTTGCTATAACATGCTACAATAATTTGCACATACTGTGGCAGAACAGACTAAAGCATAAAAGGAGCGTACCCCTATGATACAGCCGAATGACGTATTGAAAACAGATGACAAGGATTGGGACGAATTCAAAAAGAAAGCTGCGCAGGACGAGCTTTATTATAACGGACCCGGAGACCTGCTGGATACGGCCGAAGGACGGGCAAAGTTCTGCCGGCTGAACGACACAACGGTGTTCAGAAAGCCGGATCCTGAGTTTCCCGGATATAAGATCTGGGTATTCAACAATAAGGGCAAGGGCATGGTGGTCAAAAAGCGCAGCCGCGTTGACCCGCAGCTTATGGAAAACGTTGAGTATGATGCGGACGGCAGCGAGATAAGCCGCTCGTATGAACCGGCGTAAACGGCCTGATTGCACAAAACACTTTAAATTGATACAGCAAGATTTGTGGATTTCGGCGCTTGACTTTTTTTCGCGGAATTTATATACTGTGCCTGTAAAAAGCATTAACGGAGTATCTGTAATGAATAACAGCCTTATTTTTGCATACGCTTATTACTTCTTTACTGTTGAAAAATAGTAAGGGTAATTTGTGATGCAATAAAAGCTCATACAAGATGCTTTCGATGCGGCACAGGTTACGCCTGTGCCGCATTTTTGTTTTTCATGCAGCGCCGCACGATACGGCTTCGGCATATAAAGGACAATATGTGCTCCTGCCGCATCATGCGCCGCCCCCAATTTTATTATGTCCGGAGGAAAAAGAAAAAATGATCGTAGTACTCAAACGCGGTGTAGAAGAAAAAAAGAAAGATCAGCTGATAAGCTGGCTTAAAAATCAGGGCCTCGGCGTGCATATCTCCGTGGGCGAATATCAGACGGTGCTCGGCCTTATCGGCGATACCACCCGCGTGGATATGGACCTTATAGGAAGCCTCGGCATTGTCGATTCGGTGACGCGCGTGACCGAACCGTTCAAGTGCTGCAACCGCAAATTCCATCCGGACGACACCGTTGTGGATGTGAGCGGGGTCAAGGTCGGCGGCGGTAACTTCGTGATGATCGCGGGCCCGTGCTCGGTTGAGTCGGAGGAGCAGGTGGTCGGTATTGCGAAGGCGGTCAAGGCCTCGGGCGCGAACATGCTTCGCGGCGGCGCGTTCAAGCCGCGCACCTCGCCGTATGATTTCCAGGGCCTCAAGACCACCGGCATAGAGCTTTTGAAGATCGCGCGCAAGGAGACGGGGCTGCCGATCGTCACCGAGATCATGAGCACGGCATACCTTGACGCATTCATGGATGTCGACCTCATTCAGGTCGGCGCGCGCAACATGCAGAACTTCGATCTGCTGCGCGAGCTCGGCAAGATCAGAAAGCCCATACTTCTCAAGCGCGGACTGGCAAACACCCTCAAGGAGCTGCTGATGAGCGCGGAGTACATCATGGCCGGCGGCAACGAGCAGGTCATACTCTGCGAGCGCGGCATCCGCACGTTTGACGATTACACAAGAAATACTCTGGATCTTGCGGCCGTGCCGATGCTCAAGGAACTGACGCATCTGCCGATAATAGTCGACCCCAGCCATGCGACGGGTATCGCAAGGCTCGTGCCGCCGATGGCTCTCGCCGCGACCGCGAGCGGGGCGGACGGCCTCATCATAGAGGTGCATAACGACCCGATGCACGCGCTCTGCGACGGCGCGCAGTCCCTGAGACCTGAGCAGTACGATGCGCTCGTGAAAAAGGTGAACGCCATCAGGGAGGTCACAGCGGAATGACTGTCGGGATCGCCGGACTTGGCCTTATAGGCGGCTCGCTTGCGAAGGCATACCACGAGGCGGGCGAGCGTGTGCTCGCGTATAACCGCAGCTGCAGCGTGCTTGATTTTGCGGTGATGAGCGGCGCGGTCGACGGAGAGCTGACCGCGGAAAATATCTCCGAATGCGACATATTGCTGCTGGCAATGTATCCCGAGGCGGTCATTGACTATTTCAGAGAAATGGCGCCGCACATAGGGAAAAGCACCGTCGTGATGGATTGCGGCGGCACGAAGCGCAAGGTCTGCGAGGCATGCTTCGCGGCGGCGCGCGAGTACGGCGTGACGTTTATCGGCGGGCATCCGATGGCGGGGACGCATAACTCGGGCTTCAAGTATGCCCGGGCAAACCTGTTCCACGGCGCGCCGATGGTGATGGTGCCGCCTGACCCGGACGATGTGGAGCTGCTGGAGCACGCGGAAAAGATGCTTGCCCCGGCAGGCTTCGGAAAGTTTTCGATAACCACCGCCGAAAAGCACGATGAGATGATAGCCTTTACATCGCAGATGGCTCACGTCATATCCAACGCTTATATAAAAAGTCCCACGGCGGGACAGCACAAAGGCTTTTCGGCCGGCAGCTACAAGGATATGACGCGCGTCGCATGGCTCAACCCGGATATGTGGGCGGAGCTGTTTCTGGAGAACAGGGACAATCTTATAAATGAGATAGACTGCTTCATGCGCAGCATGCAGCAGTACCGGGATGCACTCGCTGACGGCAGCAGACAGGAGCTCGTGCAGCTGCTGGACGAGGGCAGGAAGAGAAAGGCGGAGGTGGACGGCAGGTGACAGAGATACACGTCACGGCGTCGAGAGAGTACGATGTGCTGATAGAGCACGGGCTTCTTGACAGGGCCGGTGAAAAACTCGCGCTTACCGTCGGCGCCGGACGCACGGCAGTGATAGCGGCGGGCGAGAAGGTCTCTGCACTGTACGGCGCGCGGCTTACGGCTTCGCTGGAGCGCGCGGGCTTCCGCACGGCGGCATTTACCTATCCCGGAGGAGAGCACTGCAAAAACCTTGACACCTATTCAAAGCTCCTGCATTTCATGGCGGCGGAGCATGTGAGCCGCAGCGACGTTGTAGTCGCGCTCGGCGGCGGCGTTACCGGCGACCTTGCGGGCTTTGCCGCGGCAACATATCAGCGCGGCATACCTTTTGTGCAGGTGCCGACGACGCTGCTTGCCGCGGTCGACTCCTCTGTCGGGGGCAAGACCGCAGTCAACCTTGAGAGCGGAAAGAATCAGGTCGGCTGCTTTTACCAGCCGAGTCTCGTGCTGTGCGACCCGGATACGCTGTGTACGCTCCCGGAGGAAGAGTATCGCAGCGGCTGCGCGGAGGTAATAAAATACGGCGTGCTGGGCGACGAAGTCCTTTTTGAAGAGCTGCGCGAAAAGCCGGTGAAGGAGCAGACGGAGCATGTGATCGCAGTGTGCGTCGGCATGAAGCGCGATATCGTCGCTGCCGACGAATTCGATAACGGCCGCCGCCAGCTTCTGAATCTCGGCCATTCCGTCGGACACGCGATAGAAAAATGCAGCGGCTTTGAAGTGCCGCACGGCTTTGCCGTCGCGGCGGGTATGGCGATAATAACGCGTGCGGCGGTACGCCGCGGGATATGCAGCGGCGATACGTCCCGCAGGCTAAACGAGCTCCTTGAGCTTTACGGCCTGCCTGCGGAGACCGGATTCCCGGCAGACGCGCTTTACAAGGCAATGCTGTCGGACAAGAAAATATCCGGCGGGAAGATAAACCTTATCGTGCCGGAGCGCATCGGCTCATGCCGCATGGTAAAGGTGCCGGAGGGCGAGCTGTGCGGCTGGCTGCACGACGGAGGTATAGTGTGAAAAAAAGCACTTATGGAGGTACGCAATGGATATAACGCTTGCCCCGGGTGAGAGAAGCGGGAGCGTCGTGATACCGGCTTCAAAATCCCAGGCTCACCGTCTGCTCATATGCGCGGCGCTTGGCGATAGGGAGACCGTGATAGAGTGCGGTGGCACATCGGCGGACATCGAGGCCACGGCGCGCTGCCTTGCGGCTCTCGGCGCCGGGATAAGCCGGGACGAGGCCGGACGCTTTCATGTAAAGCCGGTACGGTCCGTGCCGGACGGGCTCTGTGAGCTGCGCTGCGGCGAGAGCGGATCCACGCTGCGCTTCCTGCTGCCGGCTGCGGGCGCGCTCGGCGCGCGTGCGGTATTCCGTATGGAGGGACGGCTGCCGGAACGGCCGCTGTCCCCACTCGACGAGGTGCTGACGGAGCACGGCATGACGATAAGGCAGGACGGCGCGAACCTCTTCTGCGAGGGAAGTCTCACGCCGGGCCGCTACGAGATCGGCGGCGGCGTATCCTCGCAATATATTTCGGGCCTGCTTATGGCGCTGCCGCGGCTCGACGGAGATAGCCGGCTCGAGGTCACCGGAAAGCTTGAATCTGCGGGATATGTTGCGATGACAGAGGCCGCGCTGCGGCTTGCCGGGATCAGATTTGACAGGACGGGACAGAGCAGCTTCATCCCGGGCGGACAGCGATGCAGCCTGCCGGAGACCTGCCGGGTCGAGGGGGACTGGTCAAATGCGGCCTTCTTTCTCTGCATGGGCGCGCTGTCGCATGAGGGCGTCACGGTATACGGACTTGATCCGGCTTCGCCGCAGGGCGACCGCGCGGTGCTGGATATTCTGAGACGTTTCGGCGCATGCGTATCCGAGAACGGCGGGGCCGTCACGGTGAAGCGCGCGCCGATGCGCGGCATCGAAATAGACGCAGCGCCCATACCCGATCTCATCCCGGTGCTGAGCGTTGTCGCCGCGGCGGCCGGGGGAGAGACGCATATAATAAATGCCGGACGGCTCAGGCTGAAGGAATCGGATCGGCTCGAAAGCACAGCGCGGCTGCTGAGAGACCTCGGCGGCAGTGTTGAGGAGCTTGAGAGCGGGCTTATAATAAATGGGGGACGGACCCTCGCAGGCGGAACGGCGGAGACATTCAGAGACCACCGCATAGCGATGTCCGCAGCTGTCGCGGCATGCATATGCGCCGGAAGCGTGACGGTGACGGACAGCGGATGCGTGGCAAAGTCCTATCCGCGCTTCTGGGACGATCTCGGACAACTGCATGGAGGAGCATTATGAGCAGCAGCTACGGTGAAAATCTGCATATTACCATATTCGGTCAGTCGCATTCCGCCGCCATCGGCGTGACCGTGGACGGCATACCGGCAGGGGAGCGGATAGACATGGACGAGCTCTGCCGTTTCCTTGCCCGGCGCGCGCCGGGACACGGCGGCTGGTCGACCGCGAGGACGGAGGCAGATATGCCGGAATTCCTCTCCGGCATAAAAAACGGCGTCACCTGCGGCGCGCCGGTTGCGGCGATAATACGAAACGGCGACACGCGCTCTCAGGATTACGCGGCGCTTGCCGACACGCCGCGCCCCGGTCACGCGGATTATACCGCCGGCATCAAATACGGAGGCGCGCAGGACAAAGCAGGCGGCGGACATTTTTCAGGCCGCCTCACGGCGCCGCTGTGCATTGCGGGCGGCATCTGCAAGCAGCTTCTTGCGCATGAGGGGATAAGCATTATAAGCCGCATTGCCTCCATAGCCGGAATAGAGGACGAGGGAGAGCTTACGGCGTCTACAGCCGGGAAAGCGTTCCCAACCGTCAGCGGCGGGCGCGGGGAATTGATGCAGGCGGCCATAGCCGCTGCCAGAGCCGAGGGAGACTCGGTCGGCGGAGTGGTCGAATGTGCGATAACCGGCGTTCCGGCCGGATTGGGCGACCCCATATTCGGCGGCATGGAAAACCGCATTGCGGCGGCGGTGTTCGGAATACCGGCCGTCAAGGGCATAGAGTTCGGCGCGGGCTTTGCGGCCGCGGCGATGCGCGGGAGCGAGAATAACGACAGCTTCTCCGTTGAAAACGGGCATGTAGTGACGGAGACGAACAACTGCGGCGGTATACTCGGCGGTATAACGGACGCGATGCCCATCGTGTTCCGCGCGGCGTTCAAGCCCACGCCGTCCATAGCGAAGCCGCAGCAAAGCATAAATATGAAAACAATGACACAGCAGGAGATCCGCATTGCGGGCCGCCATGACGCATGCATAGTGCCGCGCGCCGTGCCGTGCGTGGAGGCGGCTGCGGCGATCGCCGTATACGACGCGCTCCTTGCGCGAAAGAAAGAGGTAAGGTGAACATCATGGAACTGAAGGATTACAGAAAAGAGATAGATGCGATCGACGCGGAGCTGATAGAGCTCTTTGCCAGACGCATGGACGTTTCGGCGGGGATCGCGGAATACAAAAAGGAGCATGGTCTGCCCACGCTTGATGCGGCACGCGAGCGCGAAAAGCTGCGCAGCCTTGCCGAAAAGAGTCCGGAGCATCTGCGCGACTATACGGTGCGGCTGTATTCGCTCATGTTTGAGCTGAGCCGGAGCTACCAGAACCGTATCATCGGCACCGGCAGCGCCCTGCCCGCAGAGATCGCCGGGGCGATAAAGGAGACCGCGCCGCTTTTCCCGGAGGATGCGGCAGTCGCATGTCAGGGCGTCGAGGGCGCATATTCCCAGCTCGCCTGCGAGCGGCTCTTCCGTATGCCCAATATATTCTACTGCTCAAGCTTTGAGGCTGTGTTTGCCGCGATAGAGAGCGGCTTCTGCCGCTACGGCATCATCCCGCTTGAAAACAGCACGGCAGGTTCTGTCAACGCTGTGTATGACCTCATGATAAAGCATAATTTCCGCATCGTGCGCAGCGTGCGCGTCAAGGTTGATCACAACCTGCTGGCGAAAAAGGGCGCGAAGCTTGAGAATATCAGAGAGATATACTCGCACGAGCAGGCCATCGGGCAGTGCAGCGGCTTCCTTTCCAGGCTCAAGGATGTTAAGATAATTGCCTGCGAGAACACGGCCGCGGCCGCAAAGCTCGTGGCCGAGTCCGGCAGGGACGATGTCGCGGCGCTCGCGTCGCGCTCCTGCACGGAGCTCTACGGCCTTGAGTGCCTTGCAGCCTCGGTGCAGGATCAGGGCGGCAATTTCACACGCTTCATCTGCATCTCCAAGGAGCTTGAGATATATCCCGGCGCGGACCGCACGAGCCTTATGATGGTGCTGCCGCACCGCCCCGGCTCGCTCTACAAGGTGCTGTCGCGCTTCTATGCGCTCGGCATAAATCTCAACAAGCTTGAGAGCCGTCCTTTGCCAGACAGGAATTTTGAATTCATGTTCTATTTCGACCTTGATACCTCGGTTTACTCTCCGCAGTTCATACAGCTCATGGGAGAGCTGGACGATGTGTGCGAGAGCTTCACATACCTTGGCAGCTACAGCGAGGTGGTATGATGCTCAGGTGCGGATTATTGGGCGAAAAGCTCGGACACAGTTACTCGCCCGCAATACATGCACTGCTGACGGATTACGAATACAAGCTGTATGAGCGCGCGCCCGGGGAGCTTGAGGATTTCCTGAAAAACGGCGGCTTTGACGGCCTGAACGTCACAATCCCGTATAAAAAGGCGGTCATACCGTACTGCGCGGAGCTGTCGGACATCGCGCGGCGGCTCGGAAGCGTCAATACGATAGTCCGCCGCGGGGACGGCAGCCTCTACGGCGATAATACGGACGCCTTCGGCTTCGCAGGGCTTGTCCGTCACAGCGGCGTGGATGTCGCCGGGAAAAACACCGTGGTGCTCGGCAGCGGCGGCGCATCCGCCACGGTCTGCGCCATGCTCGGCGAGCTTGGCGCGAAGAAGGTCACGGTGCTGTCGAGACACGGCGAATATAATTACAACAACCTTGAGCGTGTGGCGGATACGCAGGTCGTCGTGAATACGACGCCTGTCGGCATGTACCCGAAAAACGGCGAGGCAGCGGTCGACCTGCGCTCGTTCCCGGCCTGCGAGGGTGTGCTGGACATCGTGTATAATCCGGCGCGCACGGCGCTGCTGCTGCAGGCGGAGGAGCTTGGACTGCCGTGCGCGGGCGGGCTGTATATGCTCGTGGCGCAGGCCAAGCGCAGCGCGGAGCTTTTCACGGGCGAGGAGATCGACGACGCGGAGATACCACGTATCCGGCGCCTGATGAACCGCGAGATGCAGAACATCGTACTCGTGGGAATGCCGGGCTGCGGCAAGACTACCGTTGCCGGACTGCTCGGAGAAAAGCTTGGGCGCGAGGTGCTTGACAGCGATGAGCTGGTGCAGAAAATATCCGGCATGAGCGCTGCGGAGATCATCCGCCGGTTCGGAGAGGACGAATTCCGCAGGCAGGAGAGCGCGGCGATAGCGGAGCTCGGCAAAAAGTCAGGCGCGGTCATCGCCACAGGCGGCGGCTGCGTCACGCGCGAAGAGAATTATCCGCTGCTGCACCAGAACGGCACCATATTCTGGCTCCAACGCGATCTGGAACGCCTGCCTGTCAGCAACAGGCCGCTTTCACAGCGCAGCGGGCTGGAGGAGCTTTATAATGCACGGCGGGACAAATATGCGCGCTTTGCCGACTGCGTGGTCGACAATAACGGCAGCCTGGACTCGACGATCGCGCAGATAATGGAGGTGCTGGCGTGAAAATACTCGTTATCAACGGGCCGAACATAAATCTTCTCGGCCTGCGTGAGCCGGACATATACGGCAGCGGCAGCTATGCGTCGCTCCGGAAGTTCATACTTGATACCTGCCGCGAGGAAAACATCGAAGCGGAACTCTTTCAATCGAACCACGAGGGTGCGATAGTGGACAAAATACAGGATGCTTACGGACGCTTTGACGGCATAGTGATAAATCCTGCGGCGTATACGCACACGAGCGTCGCTATACTCGATGCGCTCAAGGCCGTGGCGCTTCCGGCAGTCGAGGTGCACATTTCAGACGTGAAGAGCCGCGAGGACTTCCGCCAGGTATCATATGCCGGAAAGGCCTGCATAAAGACTTATATGGGTCTTGGCTTTGAGGGTTACCGGCAGGCAATACTGTATTTGAAAGAATATCTGGGAACATAAGAATTCAGGCGGTGCCGCCCGGCGCTGCCTGAATTCTTATGTTCATATTTTTATCCATACTGCCCAGAGACGTATACCGGGGCGCGCCGCCGTATGCTTTCGGCTGTCTCATCAACGGCTTCAACCCTTTTAAAGCAGGCGGCCGCCTCAGCTTTTACGGCGTTGAAAAGCGCCTGACCGGGACCCCGTATTTAAGCAAAGGCGGCGCTTGAAAGCACCGCCTTTGAGCCGTATTCAGATTATTTCTTGTTGCCGAAGAGACCGCGGATTATCGCGTTGGAGCCGGAGCGCGCAACGGAGCTGAGCGCGTTCTTCGCCGCCTGACTTGCTATGGCCTTAGTGCTCTTCTGGCGACCGCCGAGCACGGAGTTTACAAGGTTTGTGCTCAGAGAGCCGACGACAGACGAAGCGGCGTTGCTGACGGCGCGCTGTGCGACCTTCTTTCTCGCGGCGGCTTCCTTTTCGGCGGCCTTTGCGGCGGCCGCCTCTTCCTTGAGCCGCTGCTTTTCAGCTGCTGCCTCTTCCTTGAGTCGCTGCTTCTCTGCTGCCGCTTCTTCCTTCTGGCGCTGCTTCTCCGCCGCGGCTTCTTCCTTGAGACGCTGTTTTTCTGCGGCAGCGGCTTCTTCCTCCTCTGCCTGCTTGCGTTCAAGTTCCTCTTTTGCTGCGGTTATTACCTCATAAGCGGATTCGCGGTCAATGGCTTCGCGGTACTTGAGATCGAATTCATCAGCAGCGACGGCCTTTGCGACAGCGCCGTCCTCGGCGGCACCCATAAGACTCTGGGGAGGCAGTATCCTTGCACGCTCCACAATGCCGGGAATGCCGTCCTCATCGAGGAAGCTCACAAGTGCTTCGCCGACGCCGAGCTCCATAAGCGCGGCCTCGGTGTCAAACTCCGGATTCTCGCGGAAAGCTTTTGCGGCGGCGCGGACAGCCTTCTGCTCCGCCGGCGTGTAGGCGCGAAGCGCATGCTGCACGCGGTTTGACAGCTGCGCAAGAACATCGTTTGGAATGTCTGACGGACTCTGGGAGATGAAATATACGCCGACGCCCTTTGAGCGGATGAGCTTGACGACCTGCACTATCTTCTGCACGAGAGCCTTGGGACAGTCAGAGAAGAGCAGATGCGCTTCGTCAAAGAAGAATATCATGTGCGGCTTTTCGAGATCGCCGACCTCGGGCAGCTTCTCAAAGAGCTCGGTCAGCATCCACAGCAGGAAAGTACCGTAGACAGTCGGGCTCTGGATAAGGCGCTGGGAGGAAAGAACGTTTATGTAGCCGCGGCCGTCGTTGTCGGTGCGCATCCAGTCCTTTATGTTCAGCGACGGCTCGCCGAAAAAGAGCTCGCCGCCTTCGTCCTCAAAGGCGAGCAGAGCGCGCTGTATAGCGCCTATGCTTGCGGAGGAGACATTGCCGTACATCGTCGTGAACTCGGCGCGGTGGTCTCCCACGAACTGCACCATTGCACGCAGATCCTTCAGATCTATGAGAAGCAGCTCGTTGTCATCGGCCACGCGGAACACGATATTCAGCACGCCCTGCTGCACCTCGGTCAGGCCGAGCAGACGCGACAGGAGCACCGGCCCCATCTCAGATACCGCGACGCGCACGGGAATGCCGTTTTCACCGAATATATCCCAGAAGCGGGTGGGGTAGGATCTGTATTCAAACCTGTCGATACCGAAGCGGGCAATGCGGCGCTGCATGTCCTCGCTGTCCTGCCCTTTGCGGCACATGCCGGACAGGTCGCCCTTGACGTCGGCCATGAACACGGGTACGCCCATGTCGGAGAAGGACTCGGCGAGCACCTTCATCGTTATCGTCTTGCCGGTGCCGGTCGCGCCGGCGATCAGGCCGTGGCGGTTTGCCATCTGCGGCAGCAGATAAAGATCACGCCCGGACTGAGCTATCCATGCTTTTCTGTCTTTGTACATACTCTTTCCCCCTGATTACTTTCAGATTTTATACTACCATCAGATTTTGTACTAATAATATCACAGCTCTCCTCAGGGCACAATAAGAAAAAGCGTATTTATCCAGGCAAATGCGAGATTAACAAAGTGTAAAATTTCCGGCGTCCGGCAGGGTTTCAAAATAATTTGCAAAACTGTGTATTGAGCGGCCTCTCAAAATGTGTTATCATAAACCAATCTTAAACAAATCTTAAAGCGTTCTCCCGGAGATGCAGAAAGAGGGATAAAGTGAAAAAAAGAGTTATTTCCGCCGTCGTGATGCTGGCCGTCGCATTCGCATGCGTTTTCCTTTCGCCGGTCAGCAGAGTGCTGTTTTTTGCAGCCGCCGGCATACTATGCGCCTATGAGCTCAGCCATAATTATGAGAAGCTGAACGTCTACTGCGGCGCGTGGGTGATGTTCGTTTATATCGGCGCGCAGGCGCTGCTGGCGCTGTTCCACGCGGGGACGACGGCGTATATCGCGTGCATGGCCGGCAGCATTTATCTGGCCCTGTTTGACGGCATAATCCGCCATAAAGTGTCCGGCGACGGCGCGGTATATACGATAATGGGGCTTGCGTATCCGAGCTTTCTTTTCGGCCTGCTGATGATGATCAGCGTGAGCCCGAAATGGCTCGAGGTGCTTACGCTCGCCTGCCTGTCGACATGGGTATGCGACAGCTTTGCACTCTTCGGCGGCAAGCGCTTCGGCAAGCACCGCGTCGCTCCGAGCGTCAGCCCGAATAAGACCGTGGAGGGCTGTATCTGCGGCTTTGTTTCCGCACTTGTGACCGGCGTCGTGATCTACTATATTCCGGGACTGTGCCGCGGCATCCCGCTGTGGCTGTGCGTGCTCACCTGCGCCGTCGCATCGACGATGGGGCAGATAGGCGATCTGGCGGAATCTCTTATAAAGCGCATGATAGGCGTAAAGGATTTTTCAAACCTTATCCCCGGACACGGCGGCATGTTTGATCGCGCTGACAGTCTGCTGTTCTCGATACCGACAGCGTATATCTGCCTTTTCATCTTCGGCTACGCCAGCATCGGTTGACAAAGAGTGCCCGACGGGCATGTGTCACCTTGTCAACTGATGCTATGCTCTGATGATTTTCTATGTGTGATTCCCAGAAAGGAGAGTAAACTTAAATTCCCATGGATATGGACAAAAAAGCAATGCTGATAGTAAACCCGGTATCCGGCAAAAAGCTGGTGCTGCGGTATATCCCCAACATTATCAGGAGCCTGATGGACGCCGGCTACATGGTCACTACGCTTGTGACCTCGCGGCGCGGTGAGGCGACCGAGTTTGCGCAGCGCTACGGGCGCGATTTCCAGCTCGTTACCTGCACCGGAGGAGACGGAACTCTCAACGAGGTGCTCACCGGACTTGCAAAAGAGGGGATAGATGTACCTCTGGGCTACATTCCCTGCGGCAGTACAAACGATTTTGCAAGCTCTCACCAGCTCTCTACCAACATACCGCTCGCAGCGCAGAAGATAGCGGAGGGCAAGTGCCAGCGCTACGATATAGGGCGTTTTGAGGATCACTTCTTCTCGTATGTCGCGGCTTTCGGCGCGTTTTCGTGGCTCTCTTATACTACCGATCAGCGAATGAAAAATGCGCTCGGACACACGGCGTATATACTCGATGCGATACGGGACGTGTATAAGATAAAGCCGGAGCACCTGAAATTCACGGTCGACGGGAAGGACGTCTACGAGGGGGATTATATTTTCGGCGCGGTATGTAATTCAACCTCCATCGCGGGGACGATAGAGCTGCCCGGTTCTCTGGTGGACACGGCGGACGGCGTTTTTGAGGTGCTGCTCGTAAAGACGCCGGAGACGATATTTGATCTGAACGCGATAATCACCGGCATGCTGAATCAGGATTACTCAAATCCGTTCCTGTCCTTCTTTCAGGCGCGCAGTCTGGACATAGTGAACGCACCGGGCCTTTCGTGGTCGCTTGACGGAGAATGTTCCGGCGGCTATGACAATATCCATATTGAGCCTATACCAAAGTTCCTTAATCTCCAGGGGAGATGAACCGGAACCGGCAATATAAAACCCACGCGGCCAAAATAAGGCCGCGTGGGTTTTTATATATTCGTATAAGCTTATTTATTCTTCTGTGAGAACACCCATTCACGCTGTATCTGATAGCTGATGAAGAACAGGCATATATCCACCGCAAATTTTATGAGTGTGGCGATGATAGGCACGGAGTTGGACAGAAGCCTGTTTATAAGCGTCACGAGCCCGGCGGACACCAGCATCTGCGGGATGCACAGGCAGTAGTAGCGTACAAGAGCGCGCTTATAGCCCCTTTTATTTTCAAACACCACGGAGTTGTTTGCGTTGAAGTTTGCGAATGACGAGAGCGCGCGAGCCACGGCAGTGGAGATAAGCTCGGCGTATTTGCCGGCAGCTGCCCCGAAAAAGCGCATCATCAGATAGAAAACGGTCAAGTCGATGAGCGTAGAGCCGAGCGAGCTGATAAGGAACCTGAACATGACCTTGAATATGAGCCATGAGTCCTTCACCGCGTCATAGTGGGAGCTGTAGTCCTCCGGATCGTATACCGTCGTGATAGGCTGTTCGGCAAAGCCGATGCCCATGCGCTTCATATTGAGCAGCATGTTCGTCTCATACTCGAAGCGTTCGCCTTCAATGCCGCAGAACGGCATAAGATACTCCGCAGGTATGGCGCGCAGGCCGGTCTGCGTGTCGGAGAGCTTTATACCGTAGCATATTCTGAAAAGACGTGCCGTGGTCTTGTTGCCGGCAATGCTCCTTGGCGGGACGCCGGGAGCGTTGAAGTCGCGGCAGCCGAGAACGACCTTGCCGTCCTCTTTCAGCATGCGCTCTCCGCAGGCGACGATGTCGTCGACGAGATGCTGGCCGTCGCCGTCTATCGTGATGACACCCTTTATATCAGGCATATTCTCCGACACATAGGAAAACGCCGTCTTGAGCGCGCGGCCCTTGCCCCGGTTGACGCCGTGATGCAGCACCACGATCCCGGGATGCGCCGCCTTCGCCTGCTCGAAAAGCTTTCCATGGTCTTCGTCGCTTCCGTCGTCGACCACAACTATATGATCAAAGCCTTTCTCGTTCAGGCCGTCGACAACGCCGAGAAATTTCCTGTCGGGGTTCAGCGACGGCAGAACGATCGCAAGTGATTTGAGACATATCTCTCTTTCGTCCATTATACTAGCCTCAAGTTTGTCAGATTAGCGAAATAACACGGATATCGTTTCCGCTGTCGAGCACCAGCAGCTTCAGGTTGTTCACGTCGTGCTGCTCGCCGTTGCCGCTGGTGAGCGAGGTCGTTTCAGTCGTGACATTGCAGACGTAGTAGCCCTCGCCGAGGTCTATCGCATCGTTGAGCTTGTAGGAATCGAGCGAATAGCCGTTGGTGTGCGCCCAGGTATAGCCGTCGAGAGCGGCGTACAGACGCTTGTCAAGGTCCCCGCCGATCTGAAGATACTGCTGCAAAGAATAGTAGCCGCTGATGGAGTTCTGCCCCATTATACCGGAGGTATATTTGCTGTAGACATCTATAAACCGGCTGCAGAAGTTGTCGAGCCGCTGGAGCTGATCGTCCGAGCAGGGCTTGATGTACTGTGAGTCGTCTTTGTCCGGATCGACCGTGTACTCGTTGCCGTCGGCATCGTAGATGACGGGCTCCATATATCCGATTATATCGTCAAACCGGTATGTGACTTTCTTGGGCAGGTTGGGGTTGATGCTGTAGTATTCCTTGAGATTGTCATACGGGATGTCGCGCTCGATTATATACTCGTCGCCGAGCGTGTGGCCGTTGAGCTGCACGGAATACGATTCGGGAATCGTGACCTGAACGGAGGTGTAAAGACCGGTGAAGTCAAACTCCTCCTTTGTGACGACCCACGGGCGGAGATCGTAAGGGAGATCGATGACCTTGCCGTAGACCTTGAACTTTGATTCCTTCGTTGCGTCGTGGGTGAGATAGACCTTGCCGAAAGTGCTGCCGCTGCAGAGAAGCGCGTAAGCATTCGTGTCCGGTTCGGTGCAGGCGGTGCGCTCGTAGGTTATCTCGCCGTTGAGTATCTCCTTCACGGCGACCCTGCACTCCTCGTCGGTCTGCATCTCGTGGGGCATGGCCGCGATAGTCTCCGCGACGCCCTCGTCAAAGAGATCGTCGTTCAGACCGGCGACATATTTCTCCACGACGGGCTCAGGCATGGATTTTTCGTACTGCTCGGCAAAGCTCCACACGGCCTTGAGCGCGAGCACAGCCAGAAGGGACAGCGCAACGATATATGCCAGCAGGCACAGCCAGTATGTTGTCTTGCCTGACCTGCTGCGGTTTTTATAATTTGACATATGGCCTTACCTCGCTATCATTTGAAAAGAAATGCGGAAGGAAGCGGACGGGCGCCGTATTTGCTGGAGTTCCTGTTGACGTATGCGCCGTTATAATACATGCTGGTGGAGGAGCCGCCGTCCATGTTTATGGCGTTGACCGCGCCGTGGTCGAGCATGATATTCAGGCAGTCGGCGTAGGTTGCACCCATGGAGTGCACCTGACGGCCGTCTATGACGAGCATCAGCACCGCGCCGTCAGAGCGCTGGCCGATGGCCGTGCGGGGATTGACGCCGCTTGGAAGAGAGTCGGGATTGACGGCCTCGCCGTTCATGATGAGTATCGGGCCGAAAGACACGCCGTTCTTTATGCCGTCGCGGTTTGCGGACCAGTCGTCATAATAGCCGACATACATCACGCCCGCCTCGTCAAAGCCGACGAAAATACTCTCGCTGCTGCTCTTGCCGACGGATTTGCCGTCGACCAGAGTGAGCCCTTCCGGGACGCCGCCAAGGCCGGAGCCGCCGTCATCCTGAAAGCCGCCTGCGTTTATGCCGCCGAGAGCGTCATATTTCTGGACCATCTCTTCAAGCGTGAGGCCTGTGCCGCCGTAGTTGTCCGGCACGCCGAGTATGATGCGCTTGGGATCGAGCACGGTGATGAGATAGCCGGTGTAGCCGCTCTGGCTGATCTCTTCAAAGATTATGCCGTCGCCGTCCTCGTCCTCGGGATAACTTGTGTTCGAGCTGCTGTCGCCCGAAGAGTCGGCGCTGGCGATCGTGATAAGGGAGGAGTCAAATTCCTTGAGCGGTGCGGCCTCCTGCTTCATGCGTATCTGAGAGACCTCGTCCTCCGTCAGGAAGATATTGGCCATGAAGTCAAAACGCCGCGTCTCTTCCATCGTGCGGACGAAAAGATTCGTCAGGGAGGGCGATGGGCCGCGTTCGAGCACGTATACAAGGCCGAGTCCGGCAACGCCGATGACCAGAACCGTTGCCAGCATAAAGCCGAAGATACGGTCAAGCACGGTCATTACGCGGTGGTTTTTTGCCCTGCGCAGCTTTTCCTCGCGTTCGAGCCGGGGATTTTCCGCCTTTTCACTGCCGGTATATTCCATTTCTTCTCTGTTCCTGTCTTTCTTCATGTAAGACACCTCGCCGGGATAATTTGCATTTTTGCTGAAAAGCATATTATGTCAATCTAGCATACAAAGACATTTTAGCACATGGCACAGACAATGACAAGGAATATTTAGATAAATTAATATTTGTGTTATAATTTTACAAGAAAAAACGGCAGACGTCCCGTTTGGGGCGTCTGCCGTTGAGCATGTCAAAGAATCCGTATGCAGCAGAAGCTGCGGGAAGGAAGATACGGTGAAAGAAACCCAGGAGGGGTGTCTTTCACGTCCAATA
>OIYO01000288.1_pt1 | contig 48102 bp, 38 predicted proteins | sample 1588191 | NCBI WGS metagenome assembly OIYO01 (sample SAMN03283275) | human gut metagenome | biome: human-associated habitat; material: feces | host: Homo sapiens | place: Peru | collected 2012 | reverse complement strand
CACCTACGTGTTCAATCGACTGGTAGATGTGAACGAGGTCGGGTCTGTGACGCTGACAGGCTATTACTACAACCTGGACGGCTCTGATAACGACACCGTATCCCTAACCTATCAGCCCTGAACAGGCAAAAAAGAACCGCCCGCGGGCGGTTCTTTTTTTCGCTCAGATCACATAATTGTCCCCGGCGGGGGCGTTCATCAGGTCGGCCAGCGTGATGTGGGAGAAGTAGTCCTGCGTCAGCTTGTAAAACCCCTGCCACACGCCCAGCGTGCGGCACTCCCCCGCCCTCTGGCACACCGGGGCATCCGGCTGGAGACAGGTGACGGGCGCCAGGTCGCCCTCCGCCAGATCCAGTATCTCCCAGAGGGTGTAGTCCTCCGGCTCCCGCGTCAGGCGATAGCCTCCGCCAATGCCGTGGACGCTCTCCACCAGACCGGCGGACTTCAGCACGGGCATGAGCCGTTCGATGTATTTCAGGGAGATGTCCTGCCGGGCGGCCACCTCTTTCATGGGTATAAAGTCCCCGCTGCGGTGCTCCGCCAGATCCAGCAGAACGCGGATGGAATAGCGGCCTTTCGTGGAGATCATAGGCTTTCCTCCTGTCAGAAAATACACGGGTCGGCGGACGACCCGTGTATTTAGTATACCACCAGCCCGGTAGGTTAGGCAAGTTTAATTTTCCGGTTTCCGCTGCCGGGCGCGGAGTGCGTGGTACACGCACACTGCCAGCGCCAGCCCCAACGCGATCCATCGCACAGCCGCCATTGGCTCCGCCGCAGCTGACAACGCCTGGTACCGTTCCGCCAGCGTGCTCTCACCACCGAACTGCGTGACGCCTGTGCCTGCATAGAGCAGGGCGGGCTGCCAACAGACCGCAAGATAGACGATCTCCGCCAGCGCCATCAGAGCACAGCTGCCATACACGGCGAAGCGAAGGTTTCTGTCCCGCACCAGCGGCTCCTTCAGTGCCGCGCCGCCGATGGCCAGCACCGCCGCCAGCAGCAGCGGCAGCAGCAGCCAAACCGCCTGCCGCCGCATGGTCTGCACCGCCCAAAGCCATTGCTCCAGCAACCCGCCGCGTTCCACATACGCCGAAGCCAACGCGTTCCACAGGTTAAGGCGCTGTATCCACGCAAACGCCCACAATGCACACAGCGGTGCGCACAGAAGAATGCGCCGGCGCAGGGTGTCCTTGCTGCGGCAGGTGCTCCAGCCCAACCACAGACATATTGGAGAGGCCAACAGAAACAGCCATGACCATGTTGTATACTGGAAGGCCGCCCATGCCGCCAGCAGCATCACCGCCACGCTGTACCCGATGCGGAACCGCAGGCCGCTGCGGCGTTCCAGATACAGCCCCACCTCCGAGGGAGTATCACCGCAGGTGCGCGGCCGCGTCTCCCCCGCCAGAATGTCGTCCGCCGTGACGCCGTACAGTGCCGCCAGCGCCGGCAGCGCCCCGATATCTGGCAGCCCCGCGCTGGACTCCCACTTGCTGACGGTCTTGTTGGACACACCTAATATATCCGCCACCTGCTGCTGGGTCATGTCCCGTCCCTTCCGCAGCGACGCCAGATACGCCCCTGTTTTCTCCATGTTCATGGCCGTGACCTCCTTTTTGTACTGTCACCAGTATACCACACCGCTCTTTTTTGTCTATCCCCCGGTGTGGGAGTATATCCACGGAGCGTAGACCGGGCATTTTCTGCGGAAAAGGGGCGGTTTCTTCGATTTTATTCTTGACACCGGCGGGATACTATGGTAATATGTACAAGCTGACGATTTGAGCGGAGGGCGTACGCGGGTGTAGCACAATGGCCAGGGCACCAGCCTTCCAAGCTGGGGATGCGGGTTCGATTCCCGTCACCCGCTCCAACTTGACAGTATGCGCCAGTAGCTCAGTTGGATAGAGCAACTGCCTTCTAAGCAGTAGGCCAGGGGTTCGAGTCCCTTCTGGCGTGCCATTTTTCTCTGTCGTCGGTTGATCCCATGTGGATGTCCATGTGGTGGGTGTAGCTCAGTTGGTTAGAGCACCGGATTGTGGTTCCGGGTGTCGAGGGTTCGAGTCCCTTTACCCACCCCACTGATAATCAGGGATTGGGAGCGATCCCAATCCCTGATCGATTTTCCACACAGGGGTGTAGCCAAGTGGTAAGGCAAGGGACTTTGACTCCCTGATGCGCTGGTTCGACCCCAGCTATCCCTGCCAAAATGGTTCCGTAGCCAAGTGGTAAGGCGTAGGACTGCAACTCCTTGATCGTCGGTTCGACTCCGACCGGAATCTCCAAAATGGGGACATGACGGAATTGGTAGACGTGCAGAACTCAAACTTCTGTGACTTATGTCGTAAGGGTTCAAGTCCCTTTGTCCCCACCAATGCTGACATAGTATAGCGGTAATACATGCCCATGGTAAGGGTAAGTCCTGTGTTCAACCCACAGTGCCAGCACCATTATTTCCTCGTAGCTTAACTGGATAGAGCATTTGCCTTCTAAGCAAACGGTTGTGGGTTCGAGTCCCACCGAGGAAGCCAACTAGGTCGTCGAGAAAACCTGTGCAACAATGCTCCCTTAGTTTAACGGTAAAACGAGTGCCTTGTAAGCATTTGTTGCCTGTTCGATTCGGGCAGGGAGCACCATAAAATCACCTGTGTTATAAGCTTATTTCTCATTATTTACAAAAAATAAACATTAGATAAATAAAGTATAATAATAGAGAAAAAACATTGAAGGAGGAGTTTCTAGTGACAAATATTAATGTTTCTTATAACACAGAAAAAGAAGTGTTTGAAAAACTTATAAAAAAGATTAAAGAATTTTCTGTAAAAGAATTTAAGGAGGCAACCGAAGAAATAAAAAATTATATTGATAAAGTATCAGAAAAAGATTTTAAAGAAATCGTAAAACAAATAGGAACTATACCAGAAAGTATAGAACACGATTCAACAGAAGAAAAGTTATATTCAAAAGCCTCGGATATAGTTTTGGCTAGATGTTTCAGGATGTTAGGATTGGCATCAAAAGCGTTGGATGAAAGGGCTGATAGTGCCGATATACTAGCAAAAAGTGTTTCAGGATATAAATATAGCTTGGTTGCAGATGCAAAATGCTTTAGGTTAAGTAGGACAGCAAAAAATCAAAAAGATTTTAAAGTTAGCAATTTGAGTGATTGGCGAGGTTCTGAAAATGAGTATGCTGTTTTAGTAGTTCCTTATTTTCAATACCCACAATCTACTAGTCAAATATATTCGAAAGCTCTTGAAAATAATGTGTGTTTGATGGCATGGGAACATATATCGATTTTGCTAGAAAAAAATATTAAAGAAACAGAAACATTATCTTTGGAATCGTTGTGGAATGCTTCTCAAATGATAGCAAGAGATAAAACGTTAAGTTTTGTAAATGCCAAATGTTGTTTTTTACCTAAAATGGATGTTTATGTTGCAAAGAAAGCTGGGCTATTAGAATCAAAATATAACAGCATGTTAGATGAATACAAAAAACTAATTATATATAGAGGAAAAACCGAAATTGCTTATTGGACAGGGTGTATAGAAGAAATAAAAAAATATACCAAAGAAAAAGCTATAGAAGAATTGATTAAAACAATGAAATTACAAGAAAAAATAAATGTTATTACACAATATATCGATAAATTAAATAGGTAGGTGAAATATTATGAGTAGAATTGAATTAGGCGATTCTGTACAACTGATAAAGAGTATAGACACAGAATCAGTACATTTAATTTTATCTGATATCCCATATGGAATAAATTATGATGAGTGGGATGTTTTGCACAATAACACAAATAGTGCACTGTTGGGAAAAAGCCCAGCACAAGAAAAAAGTGGAAGCATTTTTAAAACTAGAGGTAAACCGTTAAATGGTTGGGCTCAATCAGATAAAAATATCCCAATTGAATATTATCAATGGTGTTCATCGTGGGCAAAAGATTGGCTAAGGGTATTAAAACCAGGTGCAAGTTGTTTCGTGTTTGCGGGACGAAGAATGGCTCATAGATGTATTTGTGCGATGGAAGATGCTGGTTTTATCTTTAAAGATATGATCGCATGGGAAAAAGATTCAGCCGCGTACAGGGCACAAAGGGTTAGTTGCGTTTTTGATAGAAGAAATGATGAACAAAATAGTTTAACATGGGAAGGATGGAAAATTGGAAACCTAAGACCGTTATTTGAACCGATACTTTGGTTTATGAAACCTTATCCACAAGGAACTACTTTGACAGACAATATAATAAAATATGAAGTCGGTGCATTTAATGAAAACAAAATTAAAGAATTAACTACTTTAAACGAAGGGCTTGAAATCTGTTCAAATATTATAAAGGTTAAGACACAAAAAACCGATAGAGGATTACACCCAACACAAAAAGCAGTGGAATTAATGGAAATACTTATTTCGTTAGTAACTAAAGAAGGACAAACCGTGTTAGATCCTTTTTGTGGATGTGGAACAACGTTGGTCGCTGCAAAAAAGTTAAATAGAGAATATATCGGATTTGAAATAAATGAAGAATATTACAATAATATATTGCTAAGAATGAAAGAATTAGAAAATAAAGAGCCGGTTTAAGGCTCTTATGGGGTGTTAGCTCAGTAGGGAGAGCGTCTGTTTTGCACGCAGAAGGTCAGCGGTTCGATTCTGCTACGCTCCACCAAAGATATGTAAATTAAGTGCTTGGAATGATAAAATTATAAGGATGGAAGTGGATATGGCTAAATACAAAACAATAGATTTATTTGCTGGTATTGGCGGAATTCGCCTTGGATTTGAACAAGCATTTAATGAGGAAATAGAAACCGTATTCGTTAGTGAATGGGATAAATATGCTCAAAAAACATATAAAGCAAATTTTAAAGATGATTTTGATATTTCAGGAGACATAACCAAAATCAATGAAAAGGATGTGCCTGATTTTGATATTTGTCTTGCAGGGTTTCCTTGCCAAGCTTTTAGTTTAGCTGGAAAAAGACAAGGTTTCAATGATAATTACAAAGGTCTTTGTAGAGGCACGTTATTTCTTGATGTTGCAAGAATATGTGAAGAACATAAACCAAAAGTCATATTTTGTGAAAATGTAAAAGGTTTAATAAATCACGATAAAGGCAATACTTTAAACATCATTATTAATACCTTTGAAAAACTTGGCTATAAGGTGTTCATCAATGTATTAAATAGTAAAGATTTTGGAGTTCCTCAAAATAGAGAAAGAATATACATAGTTTGTTTTAGAAACGATATAGCTCCTAACGAATTTAATTTTCCAAAACCGATTAAAGAAAAGGTTTCTATAAAAGATATACTTGATAAAGCTCCTGTTTCTTCTAAATACTATCTAAGCGATGTTTATGTAGAAACATTAAGAAAGCATAAAGCAAGACATGAAGCTAAAGGAAATGGTTTTGGATATGAAATAAGACCACTAGATGGAATAGCTGGCACTATTGTTTGCGGTGGCATGGGTAGAGAAAGAAACCTTATTGTAGATAATAGAGAACATAGTATGATTCCAACCACACACATCAAAGGTGAAATTAATAAAGAAAATATTAGAAAAATGACACCTCGTGAGTGGGCAAGACTTCAAGGGTTTCCAGATAGTTATAAACTCGAACTATCGGACACGCATCTTTATAAACAACTTGGAAATAGCGTTACAGTTAATGTTATCGAAGCAATAGCAGAAGAAATAAGAAAGGTACTTGATAATAATATTGCGGAAACAAACATTGCTGGAGGGAGTGAAGAATGATAAAATTTATTGATTTATTCTGTGGTGTTGGCGGAATACGCATTGGAATGGAAGCCCAAGGTTTTGAATGTGTTATGTCGTCAGATATCAATAAAGAATGCCAAAGAACATATGAAGAAAACTTTGGAGAAAAACCATTAGGAGATATAACAAAGATAAACGAAAAAGATATACCTGACCATGATGTTTTGTGTGCAGGGTTTCCTTGCCAACCATTTAGCATCTCAGGAAAACAGAAAGGATTCGAGGATACAAGAGGAACTCTTTTTTTTGAAATTTGCAGAATTATCAATGAAAAGAAACCTAAAGTAGTGCTTCTTGAAAATGTAAAGCATCTCGTTCATCACGACAAGGGAAAAACATTTAATGTCATACTTAATAAACTTGAAGAGTTGGGATACAATGTTTCTTGGAAGGTTTTAAATGGTTCCGATTTTGGAGTTCCTCAAAACAGAGAAAGAATAATTATTATCGGCTCTCTTAAAGGAAAATTTGATTTTGGTGCTGTGAAAACACAACCACGAGGACGATTGATTGAGATGCTTGACAAGACGGGAAATTTTGAATATCTTGATCCTAAAGACTATACATTGCTTGAGAATACCAAACAACAACCTGGTTCAGGTCTTATTTTTGCAGGATATAGAAATAAACCCATTCGTAAGACAGGTGTGCGTCCTGGAACAGACCATCTCTCAAGGGTACATAAGCAACCAAACAGAATTTATTCTGTTTATGGAATTCATCCAACATTGCCTTCACAAGAAACATCAGGAAGATATTTTATTTTAACAGAAGAAAACAGGGTTAGAAAACTAACTCTAAACGAATGTTGGAGAATTATGGGTTTTCCTGAAAAGTATAAAAAAATAAGTGCAGTTGGAGAACAATACAAACAACTTGGCAATTCGGTTTGTGTACCAATGATTTCGGCTGTTGCGGAAGAAATCCAAAATCAATTTTTCAAGGGGGATAAAGAATAGTGACACATTACGAAGTACTGGAAAAAGTATATAATAAGGCTCTTGAAGAAGTAGCGTTAGCTGATTTTACAACATCTTTGTCAGAAGAAACAATTAATCAAATTGAAATGATTGCTGCTCATTCTGAAACAAACAAAGGAATTGTTACAGTTCTAATTACACTTCTTACGCACAAGATAGTAGAACCAACTCAAGATATTCGCTATCATCAGGTACAACTTGAAAATGGTTTTTCAGGCAGAAATATCGATAAAGCAGTAATAACACCATTTATGAAATCTGTAAGTTTTCCTGCGATGGCAGAATCTGGGTGGCTAACACGTTCTTTGGAACAAGCTCATCCTTATACTCTTGATTATCCGGGGAAAATTACTCCTAAGAAAATCAAGGAGGCGTTTTTAGGCATAATAGATTCTGTCCAAGTTCATGAAATAAGTGCTGAAAAAATATTATTGTATTTTTTTAAATTGTTAATTAAACAGCGTGATGCAATGAATATTGAACTTGCAAAACCACATAGTCTTTCTATTGCTAAAATTATAAAATTATTAGAAAAACATTTTACATATCATTATTCTTGTGCGGGAGCTTCTCGTTTACCATCACTTGCAATTTATGCAGCTTATGAGTGTATGATTGGACAAGTAGCAAGATATGATGGAAAGGTATTGTGTACACTTGCTAATCATAATTCTGCCGATACTCAATCTGGAAGAATAGGAGATGTAGATGTAAATAACGAAGATGGAAGTGCATTTGAGGGTGTTGAAATCAAACACGAAATACAAATCACTAAACAGCTAGTTGCAGATGCATATGAAAAGTTTAAAATACATAAAACGGATAGATATTATCTCCTAACAACCGCAAATATGGATTCGGCTGACTGGGATGCTATTGATGATGAAATTCAGAGAATTGCTCAAATTCACGGTTGCCAAGTTATTGTAAACGGAGTGTACACAACGTTAAAATATTATTTAAGATTACTAAAAGACCCTGCGGAATTTATTGATCATTATGTTGAGTTATTAAAGAGCGATGACACTGTTAAGTTTCAACATAAAATTGCGTGGAATGACATTATTAGTAAGGGTATCTAATAGAAGTTTTTATAAATTATAAAACCTTACTTTGCTTTAACTAATCCTTAAAAAATCTCTAAGGTAGGGAGGGTGATTTTTTAGTCATTGAGAAGTATTTGCAAAATGGTGAGTATAGTTCAATAGTTAGAATACTAGATTGTGGCTCTGGTGATATGGGTGCGATTCCCATTACTTACCCCAAAATTTCCCTATCGCTTAACTGGACAAAGCACTTGGCTACGAACCAAGAGACTGCGGGTTCAAGTCCTGCTAGGGAAGCCACCAAATACGCACAATTTTGCGTATTTTTTATTTTGATAAGAAACTCTATGTATAAAGTAATATATACTGTCTAAAAAATAAGGAAAATCTAAGAACAGGAAGATGATCTCCGAAAGATCGTGTTCTTGTTCTATTAAATACCACTATGTGTGGAAATTAACACTTAACGAGAGGGTTTAGTGTTAGGATCGAGAGAGGTCCAAAATATAGATAAAGCGGTTTCGTTCTCCTTGACCGCTTTTTTATTTTTCGTTAATAAAAAATTTCTTATGAGTATAATTTTTTACAAAATTAAGAAAGGAATTGATTATGAAGAAATTTTTGTTGATTAAGAATGGTACTACTCTTGGTGCTGGTGTTGCTAAGGACGACGATGATTTGGCTGATGCAATTAAGGAGTTTGCTCCATTGATTGCTGAGGGTTGTGAAATCAAAATTGTAGATGGCGGTTCTATGCAAGAAGAAATTCAAAAGAACCTTATGCATGATAATCAGATTATGGTTAATGTAAAGGCTCTTGACGGTGATTCTGCTAGAAAGAAGCTTGAAGCTTTACTAGAAGGTAATCAAGAAATCGAAATCGTTCATGATTGTTATGATGACGATTATGAAGATTACTATGAAGATGACCTCATTGATGATGAATACGATGAAGATGAAGTCATCGATGAAGATGATAATGAAGATAATGGCAAGGCTGGCAATAATTGTGTCCATCGAGAAAAATGCGATGGCACGGCAGAAGATTGTCGAAGTTGCGAATTTAGATTATTATAAAAGGGGACCCTATTAGTCCCTTTTTCTTTCCGTACAGGCAAAAATTAATTCAAAAAAAACCAAGATGTTACGATTGATGGGATAACCCTAAGCTAGTCTTCTATAAAAAACGGTAGGTGTACAGCACCTACCTCAGTATGCGGGCTCACCACCCTAATACATCCAGTCTCACTTCGGCGGGAGACCAACGCCATCATAACGACCTGCTCTTCACTAATATTCCGCTTATCCTATTAGGTTGGGCAAGAGGAGAAGATAGCAAGGAAACATCCGTCACCACAACTATCTTTATATCAAATAATACTTTTCTGATAATCTTTCAATCACATAATTCATATTGCTATTTTCTTATTTTAGAGGCAAATAAATCTTTAAGTTTTGCGACCCCTAATTCTACATCTTTGGAAGGTTTTTTGTTAGCTTCTTTCCAAATTTTAATAGCTTCAGGCCCTTTAATGATTGGAGTTGGAGCAATTTGTGTTGGCATATCTAAAATATCTCCTTATAACAAACACCACACACAGTGGTTAAATTCAAAAGTTTCATTATTATTATAGTTTCTCTTTTTTTTAGATTACAAAAAAAACCAAAGCAATCCTTAAAAAAACAAGGATTAGGTCCTTGCTGTGATTTGAGAAACCCTATGGTTTCTAATTTTTAATTCTACATATTTCACACCGTTGCTTTTAGGCAAAAACCAGTAATAAACATCTTCGCCATTTTCTGTTAGGCGCTTATCGTAAAACTTGCCTATACGGTCAAACGCTTCGGTATCGTACATTCCTTCAAAGATTTCCAATGCTCTGTTCATTTGAAGCTTTTTTGATATGTGTAAACCTAACAAAACAAAAATAAATATAATAAATAATAAGAAAACTGAAATCATCATTAACTCTGTTTCCATTTTTAACCTCGCTAATAGATAATACTTTTCAAAAGAAAAAATAAACATTCCAAAAATTAGTTTTAATTGTGAAGTTTTTCTGTATAATTCTTTCATGAAAACATTATTAGCTTTTATTTTTTTGATTATGTTAATCGTTACAGTTCACGAAGGCGGACATCTTCTTTTTGCGAAACTGTTTAATGTTTATTGTAGTGAATTTTCTATCGGTATGGGACCTGAACTATATCGCAAGAAAAACAAGGAAACCGACTTCGTTATTCGTTTACTTCCAATTGGTGGTTTCTGTTCAATGGCAGGAGAAAGCGAAGATTTAGTTGAAAAACGTAAAAAAATAGATGTTCCAAAAGAACGCACTATCAAGGGTTGTGATAAATGGAAACAAGTTATTATTTACCTTGCTGGTGTTGTAATGAATTTTATTCTAGGCTTTGTTGTTATTGTAATTGCTGTTATGACGATCAAGAACGATGGCGTTAGCATTGGCTTTGTACAGGCATTACAAAGAGCTCCTTCTGTTTTTAGTACTTATGCGTTAGCTGTAATTGAAGGATTAAAAACTTTGCTATCTCAACCAACTCAAATTTCTGGTGTTGTAGGTATTTACGCTCAAACAGGAGAAATATTATCTAACGGACTTACTTATTATTTAATGTTAATTGCTTTAATCAGTATTAATGTCGGCATTTTTAACTTATTGCCATTGCCTGTAATGGACGGTGGCAGGGTATTAATTTTAATTATTGAATCGATCATGGGACACGATTTAGATAAAAAACTAGAAGAAACAATTATGTTGATTTGTGCTGGGCTACTAATCTTGTTAATGTTATGGGCGTTTGGCTTGGATATTTATCGTTTAATAAAAGGGATTGATTTCTTTTCATAGAAAATTCAGAGAAACTAAGTTATAAACTTAGTTTTTTTAACTATAATCTTGGGAATATTTAAAGGAGATTTCTATGAAGAATAAGAAATATTTAGCTGGGATGTTGGCTACAATGACGTTAGTTGGTTGTACAAATGGAGTAACTAATCAAGGTGGCACAACAACTAAGGAAGACACAGTTCACGTTTCTGTATACAAAGGAGATTTCATCAATTTGTTGGGAGATGAAAATGTATCTACCTTATATCAGTCAAATCTCGCCTTGGAAGATGGAGAAGTTGCAATGCTTGGCGACAAGTTATCTGACTATAAGTTCAAGACATACGAAGGCGATGATTTCCAATTACCAACAGAGGGTCCATATGTTGTTGAAGTTTTGGGACCTTGGTGTAGCTATTGCCAAAGACTTACTGGCGAAGTTCTAGAAAAATTGTTAGATTCAGGTGTTAAGGTTTATCAATACTTCCTACAAGCTGATAATGCAAGTATCGATGACTTCTACGTTCAAGCTGGTATTGAAAAGCCCGAAGGTGTTACTGTATTAAAAGAATGTGAAGATTTTGAAACTTACCTAGGTGAAAAGAATTTATATAGTGTTCCTCAATCACTTGTTGTTGATGAAACTGGTAAGATTGCATTATCCCATATTGGATACGTAGGTTATGAAGATTTCAAGAAGTTCTATGACTATGCTTTAACCGCTAAGTTATATGAAACAAAGGTTAATGGCGTTGATTTAAAAACATATCTTGAACAACAAGTAAAGATTAGAAATTATATCAACAATCTAGATGAAATTGACATTCCTAAGAGTTTATTAAAGTAAGAGGTTAGTTTAACCTCTTTTTTTATACCTTATTTTATTTTTATGTATAATTTAGGGATTTTAGGAGGTTTCTATGAAACATTTTATTGAATCCTTTGTAACAGCAGTTTTATTAGTTACCGTAATTTTTGCGGTAGTTTCATTGGTAACAGCACAAGCCGAATTGGTATCAGCAAGAGAAACACATTCACAGCTCTTACAGGCAGTCCAAACATCTGATGCATCAGCCATTGAAGATATAGCAGAACTTAATGAACGTTTAAATGTATCGGTTCATACAAAACATAAAAACTGGTATACGGTTGTTTCAAAATTAGAAAGTTCTAATTCAAGAGATTATTATATGGTTACATTAAATTATGTAATTAATATACCTTTATTTGGACAGGTAGCAACTGGTCAAATTAACGGATACGCAAAGTAAAAGAGCCATTTAGTTAGGCTCTTTTTCATTTGCTTCTTCGATATTTTCTGTCTCTTCTGAATTTTCAACTCCCTTTTCAACAACTTCCGGCTCTTCGATTTTGAAATCGTCTTCATTATATGTATAAACTATTTCATTTCCTTCTAATGGTTCTGTTATATATTTTTCATCTACTGTTCTTTGCTTGCTTAAAGTTAAGAACTGAACAGAATCATCTAATAAATAAACCATTTTGCTTTCATATAACACATAGGCAGTTTTTTCTCCACTTTGATACTTAGCAATAAAGTTGTATAAATATGGAGTTTTAGTCTTTTGGAAATTTACTACACTAACAAATTCATAATTATCGATATCGCCAGCTTCTTGAAGCTTTTCGTTAAGAAGTTGTCTCATAGCATCACTCTTTTTAGCTGCTAAAAGGTCCTTATCTTCTACATATAGTTTTAAAGTTTGTTCTGAATGATTTTCTACAATATAACCTAATGATTTAAAATAGTCTTCCATAGTTGAATATTTAGTATTTTGTAGGAAAGTACTATCTAATGAAATATTAATATCCATAATAGAAACATATGGGATAACCTTGTTTGTATCAATTGTAATATCATATCTTAGGTTTTCTTGAACCTCTTTTGGTAATTTACAATCCTTGACAATGCTTGCTATCACTTGATCTGTTCCGCTTACCCCATAAAAATCAACGACAGTATCACCAGCTAGGTCTAGATAAGTTGCTTCTTTAAGGTTAGAAACTTCAAATTGATAAGGTGTAAGGTCAAACTTTAATTCTGAATCAATTCCTTTAAAGTCCTCACTAATTCCGATTGTGATCATATCACCGTTTGAGATTTCAGAGGTCTTGCTTGCCAGTATGTAAGGCATTAGTTCGTTCATATATTTTTTAACTTTAATATATTCTGTGTCTGAACTAAAATCCTTGGAAGTAAATTCTTTTAAAGAAAGCTTTAAATCAGCAAATTCACTTGGTCCAACAAATTCATAATCAACAAAATCCATAAAATTATAGTCGTATGTCGGTTCTTGTGGTTTTTGTTTACAAGCACTTAACCCAAGGAACATCCCGACTATCAATAACCCTGTTAAAAGTTTTTTCATTTTAAAAAACGCTCCTTTAATAACAAAAGAATTTTACCAAATATACCCATAAAATATAATAACATTTTTAATTTTTAGTTTTCTAAAATCGTATATTAAGGGGAGAGGTAAAATATGAACAAAGTATTTAAATGCGCTCTAATTAAGGAACAAATAGAAGGTGCCCTGAGATTAGCAAACGAATATAATAATTTAATTGAAATACAATTGCTAAGTGTAGATGACGACTTGTCTTTACTGGCAAATTTTAACGATAAAATTTCATCAATTCATCTTCCGATAAAAGATAATTTATGTGATCTGACAGTTGTAATGAGTTCATGTGCTACAAAGGATAACTATTTTAACTTTTTAAATGAGATAATCAAAAAATGCCCAGATACAGGTTTAGTTATACATGCAGATGATTACGCTGAACATTTATATAATCTTAAATCAAGCAACCCTTTCTTAAAATGGGTTAGTGAAAATAATGTAACGGTATTTTTAGAAAACACAGGTATTACAGCAGATTTAAAGAAGGGTATTTTAGCACCTAAATATATTTCAGTTCGCTTCAATGAAATTATTAAAAAAGGTTTGTTTCATCCATTATTAGATATTTGTCATTTTCAAATCGCAAGAGATAAGTTTGATACAAACTTAAAATTTAGTTTATTTGAAACATTAACGTTATACAATCACAACGAAATGAGAATTCACCTATGTAGCGCAATAGGGTGTGGTAAAGATGAACTAGGTGGGGTTCATGGAAGCAATTTCAAAGAAAACATTCCATTATTAGAAAAAATTATTGAAACAACTCTTCCATATAATCCTTATTACATTCTTGAGGTAAATGAAATTGATTATGCCAATAAGCCTAATGCTTTATGGCTAAATAATAAGATTGATGAAATTATTAAAGAATTAAGTTTTAATTCAAATTTGAATCAGTAAAATATTTTGATACAGAAAGGGGACTTTATGCCAAAAATTTCAAATTTATATAAATCATTTGAACATTGGAAAAAATATGATGTTATTTGGATATATTCAGATACACATTTTAATGATATAGATTGCAAACTAATGGATCCTAACTGGCCATCAGCAGAAGAACAAGCAAAAAACATTAATAGTAAAGTTAGAAAAAATGACATGCTAATTTTATTAGGGGATGTTGGAGATATTGAATTCGTTAAAAAGCTTAACGGCTATAAGGTTTTACTTACAGGCAATCATGATAAAGGAGTTAGTAATTATTTAAAAGAAGCAAATCTAACTGTTGAAAACGGTGTGATTATAGAACGTAATAATAAATTATTTGATGAAGTATACGACGGACCTTTATTTATTAATTCAAAAACAGTTTTAAGTCATGAACCCATTGATTTGCCTTTTGGATTAAATATTCACGGACACGATCATAGTGGCAAGGAATTTATAGAAAAAGAAAATAGTGCTCAATGTAATGTTTGTAGCAATGTAATTGGCTTTGTACCAAAAAGATTAGATGAAATTGTAAGAAGATTTAAAGTTGCTGATTTACATCGTATTTCAATAGACAATGCGATTGAACATTCATTTAGAGAAAGATAGGATGCTCAAAATGAAAGGTTGAAAAATTAGAAAGGTTTTAAACAAATGGAAATAATTAAAGCACTCAAAATGCGAATTTATCCAGATGATAGTCAAAAAATGAAAATAGATAAAACAATTGGCTCATGTCGCTTTATTTATAACCATATGCTTGACAGAAATATAAAAGCATATAACAGAAGAAAAGAACATCTTTCTTATAACAACATGCAAAATTTGTTACCTATTATGAAAGACTATCTTCCTTGGTTAAAAGGAGCAGATTCGCAAGCCTTGAAATATGCTTGTCGTCAAGTGGATGTAGCCTATAAAAACTTCTTTGCAAAAAGAACTGGTTTTCCAAAATTTAAAAGCAAAAAGAAAAGCAAGGCTTCTTATACCACCACAAACAAAAAGTGTATTGATTATCTTCCTACTGAACAAATGGTTAAACTGCCATTTCTTGATTGGATGAAATGTTCAGACAAGCGTGTGTTGAAAGATTATGACTTCAAGTATGCAACTATTTCTAAAGTAAATGATAAGTATTATGTGTCGATAACATATAGTATTGAAAAAGATGTTAAATCTATTGCCATCAATGAAAATCAAGTTGTTGGGTTAGATTATAAATCTGATGGGCTATATGTTGACCATAATGGTTTTACGGTGAATATGCCACATTATTTTAGACAAGCACAAGCTAAATTAAAAAGCGAACAAAGAAAGTTACGATTAAAACAAGGCTTTAAAAAAGGTCAAAAGCAATCTAATCGTTTCAAAAAGCAACTTCTTAAGGTGGCGAAACTTCAAAAACACATAGCTAATCAAAGAAGGGACTTTCTTCACAAATTAAGTACAGAACTTTCAAAAGATTATGACGCTATATGTATAGAAGATTTAAACATAAGGTCTTTATCTAATAAAGGTTTTGGAAATGGCAAAGCTACATTAGATAACGCATGGGGGATGTTTACTGTAATGCTTGATTACAAATTACAAGAGCAAGGGAAACAGCTTATTAAGGTGGATAAGTTTTATCCTAGTAGCCAAACTTGTTCGATTTGTGGTTGCATAAACAAAGAAATTAAAGATCTAAGTATCAGAAAATGGGAATGTCTAAATTGTGGTACTGTTCATGATCGAGATATTAACGCAGCAGTGAATATTAGAAACGAAGGACTAAGACTTTTAGGCTTATAGTCTTACAAAAAGGTACGGTGAGGTACACCGAAACCTAAACAACGCACATGGAGACAGGAACTTCGGGCATAAGTTAAATTATGTAGATGTCTGTCAATGAATTGTGAACTGCAATTATGAAACAACTGGTGAAAGCAGTGTTTCAACCACTAATTGCAGATTGCCGATAGAACATTGCTCAAAATGAGCGGAAGGAGATTGTAGCTGATGTGTAAAAACTTTGTTGATAAGTTAATAGGATTTTTATTTGAAACAGATATTGTAGAAGAAAAACCCAAAGTTGTTAAGGCTGAACCAAAAATTATTAAGGCAGAACCTATAAAGGCAGAGCCAATAGAAAATAAAAAAGAGGAACCCAAGATAAAGATTGTTAAACAAGAGGTGTTTATAGATCCACCTAAAAAAGTTGAGCCGAAACCGGTCGTAAAAAAAGAACCTGAAATTATTCCAGAAAAGTATGAACAAAGAGAAATTATTTCACCATTTTTTGGAAATGTGAATAAACCTTGTATTGAAACTGAGGTTAAAAAGCGACCTACAATGACTAGAACAAAAATTATTTCACCTATTTATGGAACGCAAATAATTGAAGAACCAGTTAAGAATGTTGGAGCAATTAATGTGCCTGTATGTGAAGATGGACTAATTATTGCTCAAAAACAGGAAACAAGAAAGCCAAAAGAAAAGGTTTCATTAGAAGAAAAGCCTAAAAAGACAACAAAGAAAAAAACTACAAAAAGTGAAGAAGCAAAAGAGTTAAAAACATCGAAAGAAACAAAAGCTACAAAAACTGTAAAAACAAAGAAAACTACTACAAAAGTTGAAAGGGACGAAAATGGAAAATTATAATCAAATTGCAAAAATTAAAGTGTTTGGTGTCGGTGGTGGCGGATGTAATGCCGTTAACAGAATGATTGATGATGGTGTTCAGGGAGTTGATTTTTATATTTGCAACACCGATTTACAGTGTTTAAATAAATCTAATTGCGCAAATAAAATTGTGCTTGGTAAGACTATCACAAAAGGGCTTGGTGCTGGTGCTAATCCCGAAGTGGGTGCTAAGGCAGCAAGTGAAAGTGAAGATGAAATAAGAAAAGCGGTTGCTGATGCTGACATGGTGTTTATCGCTTGCGGTGAAGGCGGTGGAACTGGAACTGGTGGCGCTCCTGTTGTTGCAAGACTTGCTAAGGAAGCTGGAGCTTTAACCGTTGGTGTAGTTACAACTCCGTTTAGTTTTGAAGGACGTAAACGTAATGAACACGCAAAAACTGGACTAGAACAATTAAAAAAGTATATAGACTCTCTTATTATTGTTTCAAATGATAAGTTGTTAAGTGTTATTGGCAAGATTCCAATGATGGAAGCCTTTAAGGAAGCTGATAATGTTTTAAGACAAGGTGTACAAACAATCACAGACCTTATCGCTGTACCGGCATTTATTAATCTAGATTTTGCTGATGTTAAGACGGTAATGGCAAATAGGGGAACAGCCTTAATTGGCATTGGTTTAGCTAAGGGCGAAAATAGAGCAAAAGAAGCAGCGGCAAGAGCTTTAAAATCTCCATTGCTTGAAGCGCAAATTTATGGAGCCAAAGCGGCGATTGTCAATATTACAGGCGGTCCAAGTACATCTATTCAAGATTCTTGTTTAGCTATTGAACATATTGAACAAATGGCAGGGCATGATATTGACATTATTTATGGTGTAGCAATCAATGAAAATTTAGGTGATAGTATCATTGTTACGGTTATTGCTACTGGTTTTGAAGATAGTGATCATTCTTATAAAGAAACTAACTTTAAACCAATCACGGAAGAAACTGTTACGCCTGTAAAGGAAGAACAGGATATCCCAGCATTTTTTAGGACAAGAATTTAAAAAAAAGGGACTTAAATAGTTCCCTTTTCATATGTTTTCTTGACCCATTTTTCGATAGCGTCACGCTCTTCTTTTGTAGCAGCACGATTTTTCGCACCTCTAACTTGAACGGCTTTACCACCAACTACCTCAAAGGTTACCAAGGATTCACTTTTCTCTTTTCTTAAAAAGAAAATTAAACACTTACCATCAATAATACTTTTGATGTAGCTTGCAACACAGTGATGAAGTTTATTTCCTTCATCCTTGATATCACGTGATTTCTTTGGAACAATAACCCAATAATCGCCAACTTTCGAATCTTTATAAGGAAGATATCTTTTTTCAAAGGCTTCTTCTTCCATTTGATTTAAGGCGACTTTAAAGTTTCTAGCAGTAACGTCGTGAGTTTGTTTCAAGAAATTACTGTCGTAACTAGGAATTGCTCCTAATTCCTTACACATTGAGAGATAATCAAACAACTCTATCATAAAGCCGCCGATACTTTCATATCCTTGATTGACAGTCTCGTTTACAACATAGTTGCAAAACTTATTAAATGAATATCCTTCTGTTAAGGTTTCTTTGTGGTCTATCCAATTAGTAATCAGGCTACTAAAAAGATTTCTTTCGTAGCGGCTTGGTCCATATCTACTATCACTAATTCTAATATCATAGAATCGTAATAATTCTTCCCATTCCAAACACTGCTTTAGCATCTCTATAAAGGAAAACTCTGTTAGCCCTATTTGTTCAAGAATGCTGTCCCATTTGCAACAACCGTTATAGTCATAAAGGTTAAAGAAATTAGCTATTGTTGTGTCAAGAAGGTTGTCTTCTTTAATTTTTTTAAGACTTCCTTTTGATAATCCCAACATTTTATAAAAAGGCATAGCCTCTTTAAAATATAGATCTAAAAATCTATCAACCATATTTGGAGGACATTCTTTTATTATGTTCTCAAATGCTAGATTGCACGAAAAACGTTCTTGCAATTGTTTCAAGGTCTTTTTCCCTTGATATTCCACTCCAAAGATTTCTTTTATAAAAACCTGGCTTGCTATAAGCGGAGATTCTGAATTCCAATTGGTAAAAGGGCAATTTGAATCATTCTCAAAGAAAGGGGTAGCGTAAATTGTTACGAATTTTTTTCGTAAAACTTTTCTTTGACTATTTATAGTAATCTTGTAGTTTCCATAAATAATCGCTCCTTTTTCTGAGTCGAATCCTAATGCAATCCAAATATCTGAATTTATATTAGATATTTCAATATACCAAGTGTCTTCTACTGGATCCTCAGGATTACCTGTGTCCCAACTGTAATGGACTTGGGTTTTTGAATAATACACACCCATTCTTTTACAGAAAGGAGTGTACTTCGAATTGATAAGTTCTTGCTTTTTTGAAGCAATTTGGTGTTGCAATGCAACAATCTTATCTTGAAGTTCCAACGCTTCTTTTGACATCTTTGCAATGTCTTTATGATCCTTATCGGTAATTTGATAATCTTCCACCTTTATTTCTGGATGGTTTAGTAAGATATTCGCTAATTTATTCATTTTTTTTATTTTTCCTTTCTTTATACGAATGGAAAATTATACTTATTCAAGTAAAAACTTTTAAAACAATAAAAAAGGCACTACTCAGTAGTACCCATCAACATTTCATCGATTTTATTTTCAGATTCTTCTTTTGTAAAATATCCGACCTTGCCATTCCAGAAACGACTTCCATAATATTCTAAACAACAAGCGGCAAATTCCTCAGGAGAGAAATCATCAATCATACCGGCATATGTTTCAATTTCATTCTTATCAATTTCTGGGGAGTTGATATTGATATCCGCAGTAATATACTTATACATTCCATCTTTTTGTTTAATGAATTGAACTACATTAAAGCATCGTCTTCTTTTTTCAACGAGTGTCATACTGTCGTCCCAGTTATCGTAAATAATTTCCATTTCTTCTTAAAATCTCCTTTTTCCGACAATCTTTATCTAAACAAGTTTTTCTTGTTTTAATTTTGGTTGCGGAGACGGGACTCGAACCCGTATCATTCAGCTTATGAGACTGATCTGGAACCCTTCCAGTCACTCCGCGATATTGTAAATAATTTTACGAATTAAGATTATTTTTATAACTAATTGTTTGTAATTTTCTTAATTCCTTATATGATAGTTTTTAGAAGAAAGAAATATAACTATATTTTTAGAATTTTTTTCATAATAATTTGCCTGTATGATGTTGTAGCGGTGGTTATTTTTAAAGTGTTGATATAGTAAAATTAATTTAGGAGATTATTTATGAACAATCAAATTAAAATTTACGAAAATCAAAAAATTCGTTCTGCTTGGGACACTGAAAAAGAAGAGTGGTATTTTTCTATTGTAGATGTAATAACTGTTTTAACAGAAAGTAATAATCCCTCTGCTTATTGGAGAAAACTTAAACAGCGTTTAAAGGAAGAGGGGAATGAAACCGTGACAAATTGTCACGCTTTAAAAATGAAGGCATTAGACGGCAAAATGAGAAACACTGATGTTGCTAATATAGAACAGTTATTGCGTATTATTCAATCAATTCCTTCTAAAAAAGCTGAACCTTTCAAGATGTGGTTAGCAGAAGTTGGTAAAGAACGAATGGAAGAAATTGTAGATCCAGAAAAAGCTGTTAGAAGGGCCTACGAAACATACCAAAAGAAGGGTTATGATGCCGATTGGATTAACCAAAGAATCTTGTCTATAAGAGTTAGAAACGAGTTAACAGAAGAATGGAAAAATAATGGAGTTGAAGAAGGCAAGGAATATGCCATCTTAACAAACGAAATTACAAAAGGGTGGTCTGGCATGACTGTTAAAGAATACAAATCCTTAAAAGGGTTAACAAACGAAAATCTTCGTGATAACATGAGCACGATGGAAATGGTTCTTAACATGTTAGCAGAAGCCACTACAACAGAACTTTCAAAAGTTCATAAACCGAAGAATTTTGAAGAGAATCAAGAAATAGCTAAAAGAGGTGGTAGCTACGCAGGACAGGTTAGAGAAAACATAGAAAAAGATACTGGAAGACCTGTAATAACTTCTAAGAACGCCTCAGAACTTAACCTATTAGTAACAAAAACAATTGAAGAAATTGCCTCGATTGATGATGACAAAAACGATTAATTTTAGATTGCCTGTATAGATAGCTGTACAGGCATTTTTAGTTTAAAAATTGTGGTCCGAGAGGTTATTAAGAATAGTGTAAATGGTATAATTATTACATGAAAAATAAAGTTAAATTTAAAATTGGACTAACAAAAAAAGTCCTTCTATGTTGCTTATTATCTTTATCATTAGTAGCTTGTACTAATAGTAAATATGAAGAAAAAGGAACTGTGGATGCTACTGTTAGAATTGCCTACAATACAGATGATAAAGTAATTAAAGTGTCTAATGTAATCATTAAGTGTAATGATGCTTATTATGGTGTGACTGTTAATGATTCTATTAACTTTAATAATAAGAATAATTACTTTACTACTAGTTCTAGTTTAAAGGTAATGATTACAAGTGATAAGTTAAATACTGGTTCTACTTCTAATGATGATATCTATACTGCAAGTACTATGATTGAAGATGGTGTTTACTTATATGCAAGTGGTGATAAGGAAAAAGTAGAAGAAGTCTTTAATAATGTCTTTAAGACTAATAGAGAAGTATATACTTTCTTGAATCATGATATTAATCCTGAGTGGATGAAGGAAGTTAATATCACAGATGATGTTATTTCTTTTTCTAACGGTGTTAATACAATTTATGCGTATCAAAATGATGGTTCTTTATCTGATGGTTGTATTAAGGGAAGAATAGAACCAACAGTATTTATGAAAGCTTTAAGAGGTATTGATTTACCTATTACTTATCCTGAAAATACACAAGATAGAATTGATTATATTCCTTATGGTTTAGAAGAATATGAACATTATACAAATGAAGGTTATACACCTTATAGTGTTTATGCTCCACAAGAACTTACAACAGTTACTGAAAAGGTAGTTAATATCGAATTAAAAAAGGAAGTTAATTCAGCTGAAAAAGAAATGACCAATTACATCTTACTGGCAAATAATGATGAAGATGTTCTTGATTTATTTAACGATAGAAACAATCATGACCAAACTTTATATTCGTTATCTGTTTCAAGTGGCAACACTGATGTATTAGATATTAATAGTAATATTAATTTATCTGATAAAAAAAATATCGCTAAGGATGTCATTAACAGTAACAATAGATACCACTTTGGCATCTTAACTTCAAAGGATGAAGATGGTCACTTCTATACAACTCCATATAATTCTAAATGGAATAGAGTAAATGCTGATGGATATTATGTTGATACAAAGATTATTTATGCTGACGATTCTGTGGATTTTACTATTGCTAATAATATGGTAGGTAAGGTTGTTATTCCAACAATAAAATATAGTATCCCTTCATATTACGGAAAAAGCGAAGCAGATAACTCCGTTCCTATGGCAATAAATAGCTTTAATAGTTTAAAAGAGAAAGGTTATTGTTTTAATAAAATAAATAACTGTAATTTTCCTTTTGATTATTATTATGCTAGCGAATTAAATAGGTTTTCTTTACACGGAGGAAACGAATCAAATGCTTATTTTTTAGAAGCTCCAATAAATTATTTAGCAGCTATATTTAATTATATTCAGGTAAATGATTATGCCTATCGTTTGAATTCAAGCGGAACATTAAATATATTTAAATTTACAAACACCTCACAGTTATATGATAAAGATTTTGGCTTTGATAGGGGGCTTAACACGATGATTGAATTTGATACAAATGAAAATCCAGAAATATTCAATTATGAGCTTGATGGATATATAAGCACTTGTCAAGAAGCAGGATATAATGCTTTTACTGCATATTCAAGTGTTCACGGAAGTTATCAATATGATATGAGAGGCGCAAAATGAGAAAATTATTACTAATACCTATTTTGTTAATGTTATTTGCGTGTGGTTCTAATAATAGCTTAAAGGTTATTGAACCATTAGAATATGATGTCGAGATTAAAAATAACGCAGAATTTATCTTAATTAGAGAAGGCACTGATGTAGATGAATTTACAAATAATTTAGATAATTATCTAGATATTGAAACGAACGCAGATTCTTATACTATTAATTGGTTGGGCCAATCTTTGAGTACTTTTACAGTAGAAGAATTAAAAGATTATGAAGGCAAAAAACTTGAAATAGTAAGTGGTATGCAAAAAACTGAACGTAACGAAAAATACGAACTATTAGATACTCATGATTTAAAATTAGATGAAGAAAATAAGATTTCAAAAGAAGCCACATTAAATTATGATAGTTTTAGACCAATTAAATTGGTTATTGACTTTAATAAAGATGGCAAAACTAAGAGAGTTTATAAAACAATAATCTTAGCTGTTGCAAAAGATTATGAATACAACATAATTGAATCAAACAACATAACAAAAATAGAAAATGCTTATAGAAAAATCACCGAGAGTGATTATGCACAAGGCTATGGCTGGTTTGATCTAAATGAAAAAGTTAGAAGTAATATACACGAAGAATCATATGTATCAAATATAAGACAAAGTCATTAGAAAATCTCCTACTTAAAGCAGGAGATTTTATTTTTATATAAACAGCGGGTGTCTTACCCGCCTTAATGTGAACCCGGGTCTTTCGACCAGCCCAAACTTTTAAAAAGTTTCTACAAATATTATACATAAACTTCTCTATTTAAAAATAATTAAATCATCGTTTTAAAAAGTATCATCTTCAAGAGGTATTTTATATGAAAAATAAGAAGATGTTCATATTCCTTTTGTCTTCTATATTTATGCTAGGATTATTTAATCCTCTTAATGCGGAAGATGTTCAAAAAGAAGAAGTAACAAAGACAGTTATCAGTTTTTTAGATGAAGAAGGAAATCCCCTAGAACTTGATGATACTGTAAGTATAGGAAAGTTTAAAGATTATGATGGTACGAAAGTTCCTGTTCATGTATGCATGAAAGATGGAAAGGAAACTGAGGACTATGATAACGGAGAATTTTTAGAAGAACTAGAAATTAAAGATGGCATTCTAGAAATTGAAGGTTTAACAAAAGATGAAGAGTACTTCTTGACCTTTGATAATGGCCATGTATTTAAAGATAGTGAAGGTAAATATTACATGTACAGTTCATTTAAAGGCGGAGAAGAAGTTTCTGTTACTTCCAACCAAATTCAACAAATAAACGAATTAACAGAAGAAACCTTGGATGAGTTAAGTAATTCTAATGAAGTAATGCCACTTGGTCCTACAACAATAGCAATTTCAATTAATTGTAAACATGGAGGAACTTTTACTGTTAAAGCAAATAAAATAGTTTCAAATGGACAAACTTACAACGCAATAAATTCTTCTGGAACCGCTGGCTCTCAGGCTGCCTTTGTCGAGAAAGATTTATTAAGCAGTGGCGGTCGTAATGTAACAATTTCATACAGTAAATCAAAAAACGGCAATAAGACCCTTACCTTATTTCCTAGCACAGGAAATAAAAGTTATTCATGCGAAGATTGGGGGTTAATTACTCCTGAATGTGATAATGGTAAAACACAAACATGCTCCAATGGAATAACAGTAACTCAAAGTTATAATGCAAATGGTGGCTCTTGTGATAAAGGAAGCGATACTAGAACTAGATATAATGGTTCAAAGAAATGTAGCAATTACAAATGGGGTTCTTGCTCATATGGCGGTTGGAGTGGTTCTGTAAGTGCTCCTAATTGCTGGAAGGGTGACACTAGTGAAGGTGCTACTGTAAGATATGATGGGAATAAAGGCAACGGTTCAACAAATGTAACGTTATCTAAGAATAGCGATTCAATAAGTAGAAACATACATTGGAGATTTACTGGTTTTAGTAATTTTGATGCTAATTTTACTTCTGATAGAGAAGCAACAGCTAATTACGCAGAAAACGGTAGAGATGGATGGCCAAATGTTACGTTACCGACTGCCAGTAGAGATGGGTATACATTCTCTGGCTGGACAAATGGGGGTAATACCTATCAAGCTGGGCAATCTGTGAATTCTAATGGAAATAATTCATATACAGCTAAGTGGACAGCAAATGATTACGAATACACAATCAGATATGTATCAAGTACTGGTAAGGTATTAAAAGAGTTTAAAGAAACTCATAAGTTTGATGAAGACGTTACTTTAAGAGGTGAGGATATCGCAGGATACGTAACTCCAACTAAAACCGTTAAGTGGGATACTCCAAACAATAATCGTGTAATTGATTTAACATATGACATTATTACTTACAAGATTGATTATTCATTAGAAATTGGAAATAGATATCCAGCTAATAACAAAACAACACAAAGTAATCCTTTAACTTATACAGTTGAAACACAAGATATTGTATTAACTAACGCAGTAAGAAGAGGTTATACCTTTACTGGCTGGTATAGCGAAGGCACCTTTACAAACAAAGTTGATGTAATTGAATTAGGTTCAGTTGGCGATAAAAAATTATTTGCTAAATTTGAAGCAAATAAATACCCACTAACTGTTAAGAATACAAACGATAGAGTTGCTATTGATATAAATGTAAATGGTGAAAAAACCACATTAAATGCTAATGAACAAAAGACTTGGAATGTTTTATTTGACTCCGACTTTACCGTAAGTAGTGATAAAACAAATCCGATCTATTACACATCTGATATAAGAAACACTCATAAGAGTAAAGAATATAGAGAAGAAGTATTAACAGCTAATTCATTTACAACAAGCATGAACGAAGGTCATACCGTCCAAGTTGGTGCTACAAGAAATGTAAAAACATTCACAGCAACTTTAAAAAATGACAACGGTAAAACTGTTTCTAATACTGTTAAGGTAGAAATTTTTGATAACCTTACTGGCAGACGAATGGATGAAACCGCAGATGAATTTGCTCAGTCAGTTAAAGCTGGTGAGCCACAAAAGAATGTGATTGAAAAAATAAAGAATGTTAACAAAAACAGTACTACAACAATAACTTATACAATCCCAGAAAATACTCATTTAGTAGTATCAGCTGTTAATAATAGCATTGAAAAAGTTGGTTATGACAATAGCACAACTGGAAAAACAAACGATTATCTAACAATGGTAGAAACACCAGAAATGTATTCAAGTAATACAAAGGATATTGATAGAAAAGATTATAAGACTGAACTTGGAAAGGAATATATTGTATTTACAACTTTCGATAATGCAAAGGATGAATACAAAAACGATCCAAGAACAGAATTGATTGTTGATAACCAATATTTAAAAGCAACCTATAATTTCAACAGTGAAAATTCAGCAAGATTTAAATTGTATGAATGTTTAACTGAAAGTTGTACTGTTAAATATAATGTTCAAAATACTGAGCATGATGTTAATTTTAATTATTTCGCACAAGTAATTACTAGCGAAGTAAATGATGAATCAAAAGAATTAGCAACACTTGAAGGAACTAGTGGTTCATTCAAGAATGTTGATAGATATAAGACCTATAAGATTGTTCAAGAATCATTAACAAAGGATAGATACTATTCTTGGGATTCTGGATATGAAATTAAGGCTAATGAATTTAATGGTGCCGGTACAGGCGAAACTACAATTGCTTTGAACAAAAAATCAAAGATGATTAAAGTAGAAACTAATGGTACAACGCATGAACCAATGTTTGGTGGTAGCACAATTACAACTGGAAAGGGTGGTTGCGTAATTACTTCTTATATGAAGCAACCTTATACAAAAGTTTCAGTTAAGGCTACAACAGGTAGTGGTGTTCCAGTTGCTGGTGTAGAAATGTACTTTGGTGCTAATACCGATGCAAAACCTGCTAACAAGAATATTTATGTAGCAGCTCCAACAACTAAAACTGGTATTAAGTTTGAATCTGGAAGTGCTAGTGGTAAAGCGCTACAACCTGATATAGACTATACAGGATATTTGGGTGGTTCTTGGATTACCGATTTATCTGGTGCTTATGCTCCATTTAATGGATATTTAGCAGAAGATTCTTGGTATAAGAGCGTATCTCTTCCAATGACTCACTACGAAGAAGAAAACCAAGGAGCAACTAATTTTGATTTAGTTATTGATACAGCTAAACTTACATTAAAAGCCAAAACAGATATTGGTAATTTAAATGCAGTATTTAATGTAAATGTTGGTAACACTACATATAACTATGGTGATGACGGTAAAAACGGAGAAATGATTAACTCAACTTCTACTATCGTTATGCATCTAGGTGAAAATATTGATAGATGTACTGGCAATGAAATAAATAAGGTTTGTCTTGATAACAACGGATATTATTCTTATACATTAGATGTTCCAACTGATAAGTTAATTACAGTTAAGAATGTAAATAATAATTTATATTATGATGTAAAACAAACTTGTGATGTTGATGCAGACAAATATGCTTGTAGATCATTTGTTTCTGAAAGTGTAAATGACGAACACATTCAATATTTTGATTTCACTCGTCAAAAGGCAGTAATTAATGTTGAAAGTATTTTAGATAATGTTAAGTTAGATAGAAGTGTAATTAATACTGTTAAATTAACTATCAAAGACACTCAAAATGTTAATAGTGTATGTAATATAGCAAACGCTGATTACTGTGGTGTATGGAATAATGAAACCGATTGGACTAAATGGAATGAATTAAATAGTACTAATGCTACATTCAAAAAAGAAGATGGCAAAGCTGTTTATACATTTGAAATGAACCCTAAAACAAACCAAAAGGCAACAGCACAATTCACCGTGCCAGCTGGCGTAGAATATGAAGTAAGCGCTAAGGTTAAATTAGAAAACACAGAAGGATGGTTATCAAACTTCATTAATGGTATTTATGGTTTAACAGGTAGCAATAAATATAACTCAGGTTATAGAACTTATGTAACTGACGCAAATGGTTTAGCTAAGAAGGGTGAAACTAATAAGGTTGTATTAAATACAAACGATTATCAATACGCAAGAATAAACATCAAATCAAATACTGCTGCTAAATTTGATATCTATGATAATACAAATACAAATATTAACACTGTAACATTTGGTGATCAAGGTAATAAATATGTTGATATTGATTTTGAAAAAGGTCCTTATACTGTAAAGCAGAATGGTAGTGTTGCTGGCTATTATGCTGTTAAAGATAATGTTGTAACAGTAACTGAAAAGGATGCTGTTTATAACGTCGATATGAGTCAAAATCCAATTAAGTTCACATTAGGTGTATATGGAAACTTACCTGAAAAGGGAGAAACTCCAATTACTAATATTACTTATGCGATTGGTGAAAGTAAAGATAATATTATCTATACAGGCATATTAAATGAAACAAACCAATTATTTGGTGAAGAAGTAAAGCTAGTTGCTGGCAAGACTTATAAAATCTTTGTTGGCGGAAATACTGTTGATGGTAAGGTAAGCGATTATTATGGTCAAACAACCTTAACAATTTCTACTAATGCTCCTGAAAAAGACTTGGCAGCTAAGGTTGTGATTAAGTTTGCTCCTAATTCTCAAACAGAACCAACTAATCCAGATAATCCAGATAACGACAGTCAATTCATTACAAGAACCATTACAACCAATGATGTATTTGGAAATTTAACAAACGAATATGAAATGAAATTAAGTAAAGAATGGACTTATGACGTATTCAATAAGGGTGTTTATAAAGACACTATCTTAGATGGAACTAGTAAGAAAGTATATCTTCCAACTTTCACAATTGATAAGCAAGAAGGTATGGCTTACACATTCACTGTAAAGGAAACATTTGGATATAAAACAACAGTAACCGATGAAGCTAATTATAAAGTAGTTGACAATAAACCAGCTACAATCTCAATTGTTAATACTCCACTTAACTTTACCGTAATTGTCAATAACACAAATTCTGCATATGATGATGTGCCTGTACAAGGTATTACATACGGAATTTATGATAAAGGACAATTAGATGCGAACGGCAATCCTACAAAGATTGGCGAAATAATTACTGATGAAAACGGTCAAGCAAAAACAACATTAGAATATGGAATTGATCATGATTACTTTATTAAGCAAGAAGGAAGCAAATTCGGTTATAAGGTTGACACAAATGAATACAAAGTAAAGCCAACAGATCCATTTATTTTCGAAACTGATGTTATTACAGTTAATGTAAAACAAGAAGCTAAGACCTATAAAGTGAATTACACTTTCTTAAATAAGGAATTCCATAAAACAAAGGTTGTTGGTGCTACTTATAAATTAGTTGATGAAGTTTCTAATAAAGAGATCGAATATAAAACTAGTGAAGAAGGTAAGATAAGCTTTACATTAAGTTATGGACATGACTATCATTTAGAACAAATTAAAGTTCCTTTTGGATATAAATTAACCAACGAAATTCATAACATTCATATGAATGAAGATTATGCAGATTTTAACTTTGAAACTGATGAAATTAACGAAATTGGTTATGTAGTTCCTGAAACATTTAATATTAAAATTCATGGTACTAATTCAGTGTTTACTGATGTTAAACCAGAAAGCATTGAATATACTATATACAACGGTAGTAAGTGTGAATTAAAGGATAGACCTGAACCTAAATTAACAATAACTGAACCTGTAAAACCAGTTGAAACTGATTATACAGATAAGAAACTATACGAAAAGGCTATGACTGAATATGCTGTTAAGTTAGCTGAATACAATGATGCGGTTGAAGTGTATGATAAGGCACATAAGTTCTGGGAAAACAATAAGCAAGTTAAGGTTTGTGAAATTGTTGAAACAAAAGCAACTGATAAAAACGGTGAAGTAATCTTTAATGTAACTTATGGTCAAGATTATTATGTTGAACAAACCAAAACTATTTTTGGATATAAACCAGCTAAGGATGAAAACGGAGACAATACAAAATGGAATATTGATTTAATCAAGAAGTATCCTGAGTTCAATTTTGAAAAGGATTTCTATGATTTAGAAATTAATCTAGAACCTTATAAATATACAATCGTAATTACTAAAAAAGATAATTCTGGTAATCCAGTAGAAGGAACAGAATACACAACTTATGACAAGGTTACTGGCAAACTACCAATTGAAGAAGCTGTTAAAGAACCTATTACAACAACAGATAAAAACGGTAAGGCAGAAGTTGAAGTAACATTTGGACATGATTACACAATTATTGAAACAAAGACACCAGATGGTTATGAAAAACCAAACGCATGTAAAGTTGGTGATGAAAACTGTGATAAATTAGAACCTACATTACCAGATGATTTTGATTTCAAAAAAGATAAAGAAGAGATCGAAGATAAGCCAGCTAAGGGACATCAAATTATCATCGCTGTATCTGGTAAAGATAACAGAACTAACGGTAAATTAGAAACTACCTTCCATTTATATGATAATCAAGACAAGAAGGATGCTGACAAGGGTAAAGACGTATTAACCACAACATATTCTCAAAAGAAAACATGGACCGTTAAGGCAGATACTCCTTATGGATATTTTGGCTCAAAAGATCAAGATGTTAAGGTTGAATTTAATAAAGATGGTTCAATTAAAAAGGCAAGTATGGTATTCGGATTTGACCCTATGAAAATTGCCGTTAATGTAATTAACGCTGTTAAGGGGGATAAGTTAATTCTTTACACTAGCTGGGGACAAGAAATTGAAACTAAGAAAGTAGAGAAGAATAACGATGTAATTTCATTTGACTCAATGGTATACGGTGAAAGCTATTATGTTAAGGTTAAACATCCATATGGATATATTGCTGATAATAATGAATATAAGGTTGTAAGAGAAAAAGGCTTTGAAAATGGTTTAGCATGGGCAAATGATATCGTATTAAAGAAGGCTATTTGGATTAACACAGAAAAGAATAGATATGGTATCGAGATTACTGTTAAGGACCAAGATGGAGAGCCTGTTAAGGGAGTTAAACTTGGTTTATATAACAAGAAGGGCAATTTATTAAAGGACTCTTATGAACAAGAAGCTAGTGCTACTACCGATAAGGAAGGTAAGGCAAGAATTTATGTATTTGAAGGTATAATTGGAACTATCAAACAAATTGAAGTACCAGAAAATTACGAAATTAATACAGAAGAAAAGACTTACAAAGTAGCAAAAATCAATCTCGTAAAGGCAAGTGAAGTCGTAAAAGACTATATTGAAATCGAATATACTAATACAAAAACAGCAGAAGAAAAAGACAACTTAGCAGAAGAAAATGCTAAGAAATGTGAAAACGCAAGATTACAAATCCAACAAATTAAAGACAGCTTAAAGAAATCAGATTATAAATCAAAAGATTGGAAATTAATCCAGGCTAAGATTGCTGAAATTGAAGCTGAGATTGAAGGAATTGAAGGATGTAATTTAGATACTAATCTAAATAAGAATCTAATGGATTACACTAGCAAAATTACAGAATTAAAGGAATATATAGCACAATTTAACAAACGTGGTCACTGGATGCATATTATTGTAGTAGCAGTTTCTATACTAGCTATTATCATTAATGTCGCATTTACCAACAAGGCTGTAAATATCACAACATTGATTATTAACCTGCTAGTTGGTATCGTGATTTCAGTGTTCTTTGATCCATGTATGATTTCTATACTGGCAACATTACTTTCTCTAATCATTAATATAACAATCACTATTCTACATAATAGAGATGATGACGACGATGAGGAGCCAGGGGAATACGACCAAATATATCTAGGTGAATAATAAGAAAACGTCTATCCAAAAAGGGGGGGTAGGCGTTTTTAGTTATAAAGTTTTAAACATTCATGTTAAAAAATAATAAATATAATTAAGATTTCTACAATAATAACAGAGGTAGCGAAAAATGGAAAATATGCTATTTAAAACTCCGTTGTTTGGAAGATTATATATATTAGACAGATTTAACTGTGATGGAATGTATTTGTGCCAAAATGATATGAATAAAAAATTTATTTGTTGCGATATTGGTTATGAAGACAATAATAAGGTTTGGCTCATTGGATTAATTGATGATGAAGATTATGCTAATCTATTAGGTAGAAAAATCAGTCTTCAAGGAGTTCTATATAAGAAGGAATGTTTTGAGTTATTTTCTTTTAGGGAAGACGCTGTAAAAAGTCCTGTAATGGTATTGGATGGACTGCGTTTGGTTTATTGCTTACCAGAAGAACAAATATATATTGCATAAGAAAAGGCTAGTGTAGCCTTTTATTCGTTTGGAAATGTAATATTAATCATGTCTCCTAAATAGTTTTCCAAAACTACATAAATCGCTTCTGGTTTTACATAAGCGTGGACGTTCACAATTTCTTTTTGTGTAATTTTGTTTTCTTTTAAATAAGCTTTTAATCTGTTGTCAAAATCTACTAGTGACACTTTCTTGTCACTAAATTCTACAATTGTGTTAATCTTCATTTAGTCTCCTCTATCAAATATCTTCTACGATTTTTAGGCTTTAATACCATACTTCTTTTATTTGGTGCTAACCAATAATCTTCCCAAACAAGATTCCCAATTTTATCACTCATGATTTTAGTGATTTCATCTAATTGATTTTGTTTTTCTTTATCATCGCATAAGAAAATAAATTTGTAATTCTCTTGTCTTAACTCGTTAAATCCACAAACAAAACTCATTGAAATTCTTGCCTCTACTGGCACTCTAATTATATTAACCAATTCAATATCATTTTTAATTGATTGATAATATTTTCTTCCTTCTAAACTTCCGTTATAATCTTCTGGTTTTAATTCAAATAACATAGAAAAACTCCTTTATAAGATAATACTTTTAGGTAGGGGATTGATAACCTTGTTTTTAATATTTTTCATTGCAATATGCATGTACAAGGAATTGAGCAAAATAAAAGAGGAATTATTCTTCCTCTTCAAATTTTTCAGGCACAGGTCCAAGCTTAAACTTATTTGGAACAGCTTCCAACAAGGTATCAGCATCTATCCATTTTGGTCCAAGCTCTTCCATTTGCTTTTCTAAGGTCTTTCCAGAAAACCAGTGGGTTCTAGCATATTCTAGATAGTGCCACTTCTTCCAGAAATCACTGTAAATAATAAAATCATTTATAGCCTCGTTTAGTTTAAACAAACCCCCAGAACGATAATAAGCATACGCCTTATTATCTAATGGATGCCCATCGCAAAGTTCAAATGTATCTGACCATCTGAATGCGAAACGGCAGTTACGCTCTGGTTCTTCGTTATCGATTAATTCGATAGTGTAAAGAGACCAGTTCCATTGTGGATCGCCAGCTTCATTAATGGCAAAGTTTTTTGGACAATATACGGGATGATAAGCCGGTTCAGCAAAATCCTTTCTATTGACTAGCTTTACTTCAAAACGACCTGCAAATAGGTCTTCTTTTAAGATTTTATTAGCTTCTCTTAAAACTCTACGAATTTTAAGTTGAAGCTTTCTTCTTTTATTCTTCATTCCAATCCCTTTCTTCGACGATTTTTGCGTCATATTTTTTCAACAATTCTTTTAGCTCGTTTTCAGGAGTATTTAGATTTAAGACACCGACCAACTTGCTCCAACAGCTATCTTCATCAACTGTAATGAAATAGTAGGGTAGTCCTGCCTTAATGTCTTCCATCGTACAGTAGCCATACTCCGTATTGTAGGAATCTTCGATACCGTATTTCCAATTGAACACAACATCAATTACCTTACGAACGAATTGGCTGTATACAGGACCAGCGTTTTCTTGCCATGGAGCATCATTCCAGTCATCTCCATAGTAGTCCCTGCAATTATCGTCACCAAGGCAAAATCTAAGAAGATTGCCTTTACGTTGAATGTCAATTACCTTCATATTTTTTTACCAACCTTTCTGTAACATGTTTGAAGAACATCGGTCCTCCTTTATAGTTGTCACACATAATGTCATACGAAACGTCTGACTTATCGAAATATGTTCCATGACTATCGATAATTTCAATAGTCCCAACAATTTTTTCGCCATTGTATTTAAATTCAACAATGTCTTTATACTTGAATTTTGGTTTTCCTATCATAAATTTCCTTTCTTTCTTTTATAGATATTGGATTTTACTCAAAAACATTAAAAACTTAACATAGTTTAAAAAGAAATTCCTACTTTTAGATTGAGGGTGAGATTGGTTATAACCATTAATGAAATAAAGTATTATTTTATATAGGCTAGGAACTAGCTGAATCAATGCTTGTGGACATTTTGTAAGGACAATCTATACATTTATGTGTGTAGTTGGATGGGGTGGTTGAAGCAAGAAGCTCGCCTAGGTGGCGGGCGGTTCACTATTTATTAAGTACGTCATCATCATATGTAAATAGAGAATTAAGTAATGAGATATAAATAGGTAAATAAACAAAGATGATTTGGAATTTGAAAGAGTCCCAGATGCCAAGTATAATATAGATAAACAAAATACGCTTAGAAAGAAGGGAAATTATAATATGATTGAACAATTAATCGCTGAAGCGACAGAATGCGATTTCAAAGTTGCGCTTGAAATAAACAAACCAAAAAGTTGGTTGAAAAGTGTTAGTGCATTTTCTAATGGTATTGGTGGAACTTTATTTTTTGGCATTTCAGATGATAGAGAACTAGTTGGGTTATCAGATGTGCAAAGTGATGCTGAAGCAATTAGTCGTTTAATTAAAGACCGTATAACACCGCTGCCTCAATTCAATTTAAAGCCATTTGTAGAAGATAATAAAAATCTATTGGCTGTAGAAGTGTCATCTGGACGTTCTACTCCTTATTATTACAAAGCAGATGGTGTTATGGAAGCTTATGTTCGTGTTGGAAATGAAAGCATAATTGCACCAGATTACATTGTCAATGAATTAATTCTAAAAGGAACTAATCAATCATTTGACACTTTATTAACAGATGCTTTAAAGAAGGATTACAGTTTCACACTTCTAGAAGCGACTTACCTAGAAAGAACTGGTCTTCATTTTGAACCATCAGATTATATCTCTTTTGGTTTAGCTGATAAAAATGGCTTTTTAACAAACGCTGGAAAGCTCATGTCCGATCAACATATAGTGTACAATTCCCGTATATTTTGCACTAGATGGAACGGCTTAGAAAAAGGTTCGATTTTTGATGATGCACTAGATGATAAAGAATATGAAGGAAATTTAATCTATCTATTAAAGAGCGCTTCTGACTTTATTAAAAACAATTCCAAAGTCAGATTTGCTAAAGAAGCGCAATACAGAGTAGATAAACCCGATTATGCTGAACGAGCTATAACAGAGGCTATTGTCAATGCGCTAATTCATCGTGATTATATAGTGCTTGGCAGTGAAATTCATATAGATATGTTTGATGACCGTTTAGAAATTGCTTCTCCGGGTGGCATGTTTGGTGGTGGAACAATTCAAGAATACGATGTTTATAATATACGTTCTATGCGAAGAAATCCCGTAATTGCTGATTTATTTCATCGCATGAAGTATATGGAAAGACGTGGAAGTGGTTTAAAAAAGATTATTAGCGAAACAGAAATGCTTCCAGGATATAGAATTGAATTTAAACCTGAATTTTCATCAACTGCAATGGATTTTAAAGTTACTTTCAAAAATTTAAACTATGATCCAAATTTGAATGACTTAGTTAGTGACCAAGTTAGTGACCAAGTTAGTGACCAAGTTAGTGACCAAGTTGGACCAAAGGATATTACACAATTAATTCTAGAATTTTGTGCAACAGAAAAAAATAAGCAAGAAATTTGCTCATTCATTGGATATAAAAATCTTACCTATTTTACAAGAAAATATTTAAAACCATTAATATTAAGCGGGCAGCTTAAGATGACTGTTCCTAGTAAGCCAAATAGTAAGAACCAAAAATACATCACTACTAGCAATAAATGAAACAATATCAGTTGTTCCATATACAAGTTCATTCATACTAGTTAGAAAGACTTTGCAAGCACAACCATTAACTTGTACTGGCATTTTATATTGACTTGTTTTCTTAAATAATAATCGGTTGAATATAAAAGTAAAATTCCTTGTATGTTTATACAAGGAGATTGAATGAGAATCAAGTTTTTAAAGTTTGAATATGAAGTAACCGATAAAGAAATTGATAAAATGTTTAAGGAATATGTAAAAAATGGTGGAACTTGCAAATATAACGAATATATAAATGCTTTACCAACTACCTTAATAAAAACGAATATTAGAGAGCTTACAAAGCTATTTTTAATTAATTCCATATGTATATTTTTGCCAATAGGAACAGTTGCTTATTTTTTAAGAGACTTCTTATCTTTATATCCAATGAATAATTATGGAATTGTTTTTCCTATTTTAGATACCGTTCTGATAATATCGATAATAGTATCTCTTGGTTGGATTGTTGGTACTGTTTTATTTGCTATTTTTACTTCTTTGCTCGCACATTAAAATATCAATTCATTAATAAAATTTTAAACCATTTATAAATTAGCCCACCTTAATAAGGCGAGCTTTTCTTTCACCATTTGCCTGTATAGATTAACCTATTCGTACTAATCAATATTTGCTTTTTTAATATTTGTACGGTCTTTCAATTATAATCTATCGATTATTAATGGAGAAAATGATATATGAAAAAAGCTCTTAAAAAACTTATATCAATATGCCTATGTATAGGTTCTTTTGCGTGTGTAAGCAATGTAAAAGCCGAAACAGCCCCAGGTTCATATGGCTCTGGTTATAGCCAATGGCAGGATAGTTGTCCGAGCGGTTTCTCCTGCCAAAGTAAAACATTTTATAGATATAGAGACGTAGCTTCATGGGGGGGGTATAGCACTACCAAACCTAGTGATGGTTTCTATACAGAAGGCACCCAATATAATGTTTCTTACAATCAGGTAGTTACAAAAAGAGGAACGTGGAGCGTCAAGGGAAACAATTTGATTAGAACCGCAGGTGAAACAGACATAGAATCAACGGCGACCAATGGTGTTACATGGAATTTTGATAGTATTAGTGCAGATATAGACATTTCACAATATCCAGCTTGGAGCAATTATGCACAAGCAAGAGTTGTTTTAAGATGTAATGGTTCCGACTTCATAACTGTAATGAATCAAACTACGAATACACAAGAAAACAGTGGTCCTCATGCCAATGATACAGGCTCTTGCAATGGTACGGTAACTCTTCACTCTTATGGTTATGGTGGAGACGGAAGAAATGCTACATATGTTTATTATGGAAATTTTGGATATTACTATAACTCTAATTCATCAGGTACGACTGGTTGGCAATGGAATACAAGCGCTCCATCAGGAACTACTTATGTTTCTCATACTACAAGAACCGTTTATGCAGCGCCTAGCTCTTGGGGAAGTTGGTCTGGTTGGCAAGAGAACTCGGTAGGAAAAACTACTTCAAGAGATGTTCAAACAAAAACATTCTATTCTTATCCATTAACTTATACAGTAAGTTATAACGCAAATGGTGGCTCTGGAACCATGGATAATAGTACAGCCACATATAATCAGCCTTTTAGAACTCGTCAAAACTCATTTTCTAAAACAGGATATGTATTTAATGGCTGGAATGAAAAAGCAGATGGAAGTGGCACCGCTTGGGGATTATCTTCATCTGGTGTTTATGAAGCCGGTAAAGACTGGACGTGGTCTTACAAAAATAATATAACCTTATATGCCCAATGGAAAATTGCTACTTATACTAACTCTGTTGCTCATTGGACCTGGGGATATAAAAATAACGAAGGCAATAATGGATATAAAAAAGCTTTCAGTATAGGAAATACATCTTTTAATGCATTATATAATTCGACTTATACAATGGATTCTTCTAAACAAACTACAATACCAAATGGATTTAAATTACGAAGTTCTTTTGGCACAAGTTCTATCGATGGTTCATGGAAAACTTATAACATAGGAACTTCCGTAACACAACAAGCTAAGGGAATGTCTTATGAATATGATTACGATCCAATTACTTATAAGATTACTTATAATTTAAACGGAGGAACAAATAATTCAAATAATCCAAGTACATACAATGTTCTTTACGGAGTATCATTAAAATCTCCGACAAGAAAAGGATATACTTTTGTTGGATGGTATATTAACGGAAATAAGGTTACAGGAATAAATGAAGGTGCAAACGCTTCATTTAGCAGCGCCAATGATTTGTACACAAAGTTAGCTTCTAGAACTACTGGAAATCTAACTGTTGAAGCAAAATGGACAACAAATTATATAAGATATACAGCTGATTGTTTAGCGGATTCTAATGGTAATATTATTACACAAGAAAATGCTGTAAGTTCTGGAGCTAGCTATAAAACTGTAAGAAAAACCTTCGATGTAAAAGAAACTGATACAAATGTAAAAAACCTATGTGTAGGTAAATATATTTCTAAACAAAAGGTTTCATATTAAAGACTATCATTCGTGATAGTTTTTATATTGCTTTTTAACAGCATTAATTGGGAATATAAAAAAGGATAAATAAGGAAAGCTAAAAGTTTCCTTATTGTCGTGCTAAAAATTAAAATTATAATAACATTCTTTTTATTTAAGTAATATCTCTCAGACATATTGGAGGGGTTAATATGAAAAAGTCAGTTTTTTTGGTGTTATTAGCGTTAGGCTTTTCGCCGATACTTGCTGATACATATACACATTATGATTGGACCTGTCTTACTAAAAATAACAGTTCAGTAAGCGTAAATGAAAGTGTAAATAACGCTCAAAACTACGGGTCAGCAAAATATTATTCTAATGGTGGTAATGGGCTACCAAGTAATTGTGTAGGTAAACAAACAAAACAAAACTATACCATGACAATCGATAACAACGGTGGCAGTGGTGGTGCTTTAAAATATAATTCGGATGGGAGTATGTATGTTTCGAGTCCTTGGAGAACTGGTTATACCTTTACAAGTTGGAGCACCTCAAATGGTAATGCACCAGCCTCTAAAATACCAGCAAGCTTTGCGGGTAATGTAACTTACACTGCTAACTGGAAAATCAACCAATATACCATTAGTGTTAATGGCGATGGTGGTGTTAGTGGAATAGATGGTAATGGCAAATATGATTATGGAAGCCAAGCGTGTTTAACATATAGATTAAAAACAGGATATAAATTATCAAAGGTTGTTGGAACTGGTCCTGATGCTGGTCAAACATGGACTGACAAAGCTGGGCGAACAGGAAATATAGTCGACTGTTGGAGCATGTACGGAGATAGAGCCGGTACTGTTTATACAGAAGGTATTACATATTACGTAACTTATGATGCTAACGGTGGTTCAAACGCACCTAGTACTCAAGCATTTGTATTTAATAGCGGAGATAGAATTAGCTCTTCGGTTCCTTCAAGAACTGGATATGATTTTATAGATTGGACATATGGTGGTAATCATTTTAAACCAGGCGACGCCATTCCAAGTGGTTGGGGTAGTTTTACTTTAACAGCTAACTGGAAATCTAAAATCTTATATGGTTATCAAGATGCAACCGGATATAGTGGAAGCTATCAATGGAGCGCACCTTCATATTACAAAACTGGTACAGTAAATTATTGGAGTAATTATAACTACAAGACATCATCTTATAGCTGTAATTGCCATACTGTTTGTACTGGACCAAGAGTTGCGGGTAATCCAACATGTCCTAATGATGATTGTGATTGGAGAGAAAACGCTGGTGGCTGCTGGTGGCATAGAGATACAGGCAGATCTTGTGACACTTGTTGGAATTCAACAAATGCAAATTGTGGTTGGACAACAGCAGGAAGTATTGAAGCCGCAGGATGTGCTACTGGTTATGGTTTGAATAATAGAGGAACTCATCAAACAGCAACTGTTTATTATCCAGTAACTAGTTGGGGTTCTGTTCAAAATTGTGGAACTAGCCAATGCGCAAGTAAATCAGCAACTAGAAGATTAGTAAAATCTAATGATAACGGAGCAACATGGAATGAATATTAATAAAATTACTTTGATTAGTTTTTCAACTTTAATGTTATTATCAGGCTGTACAAAGCAACCTGATAATAATGTTCAAAACAAAATAAATGTAGAAGAGAATAATTATAAGGCTGTAAATAGTGACGACATTTATGATTATTTAGACGATGATTGTAAAAAGATTTTTGAAGCAGGAACTGAAACATTTAATAGCTACTCTTCTTTAAAGAATATCGGTGAAGAAATTTTCTTACAAGACACAGAAGGCAATGAATTGAATTTATCTGGTAAAACCTTATTGCACATTATTGGCAATGTAGGATGCGATTATTTAGATGGCTCAACAGAAAAATTTTATAAACAAATAATCGAAGATTATGGTTATCACATTTATCAAGTTTTCTTGTCAGAATCTGACGAAGAAAAATATTTTAAAAAGATAAATTTCGACAAACAAGAATTAGAAGGATTAAAAACTGTAATTATAGATCAAGAAAAATTATTAAATTTAGGTCTAAATAATACTGAGGAATTAGTTTTTATAAAAGATAATAAAATTGTTCTAGATAGAAAAGCCGGTATGGGTACAATTGACACATTTGATTTTGCTGATAAGTTTTTTATTGATAAAATCGCATCTTGTAGCACTTTAAAAGAATCGTTAAATAAGTATGAAGCGGATAATGTTAAACCGGTATCTGAAATTCCTCAAAATAGTTCAAAAGAACTAAGTTATAACAACGAAAAGTTTAATGACGTCTTTAAAGTAAATAAAGATGAAGAATATGTTATAGGTATAAGAATTGAAAAAGAAAATTTAAGGGTTAATGATAAAGCTTCTTTCTCTGACGGTATAAGAGATATGGTTGGAACATTATCTGATAAAAAAATCTATATTAACAAAAAACCAGAAGGAGAGGTTTTATATGAAGAAGAAAATGCTAATGTCTTTATTAAGGTAAAAGTTAATGAGCATAACAAAACAGGATACCTAACAGAAGCTGATGGTGGAATTTCATATTTATATTTAACCGATGGTAAAACAAATTATGATATAAAATTAGAGCCGATTATTTCTTATAAAATAATTGATTAATGCAGAAAAGATTATTTGTGGTTTCGATTGCAAGTAATCTTTTTTTATTGTTAAGAGTAACGTGGAAATATTAAAAACTCTTTTTCTATCTCTAAATTCAAAAAAATGTTTTTTATATGACCATTTTAGTAGAATAGTTTGATTAAGAATTTTATAGGAGGCTTCTATGAAAAATAAATTACTCCCAGCTTTGATACTGGCAGTTTGCGTCTCTGGTGCCTGCATAAATGCCGAGGTTCCTAGTACCGGTAAGGTAGATGACTATACCAACGGCAAAAATGGAGTTGAATCAAATGTTTATAAATTCTCTATAAATGGTAGTGAAAAAATGGCATTTGGTAAAGGATCAAACTCTACCGATATGACATGGGGACAATGGCTAAATATCAATGCTGAAAAGTTCAATACAGATGGTTATTATCAAGTAACCACAAATGGTGGCTCATCACCAGCAAAGAATATGTATTATGTTAAATATAACATAAACAAACCTTATAGTTCTTGTAATGTGAGTCAGCCAAATAATGATGCTGTATATGCAGGTGGTAATGTGTCATTGCCTTCTTTATCATGTAAGGGTTATCGCTTTGATAATTGGTGGTCAGCAGCAAGTGGTGGAAATAGTTTTAACGGACAAAATATTGGTTCAAATCAAACCGTTTACGCTCATTGGACAGCAAATGAATTAGATTTCAAAGCACAAACAAAAGAATTTAATTATTCAGAAAGCGCTCAAACATGGAAGATAAGTAATCCTACAACAGGTACTGGAAGTTATACATACAAAATGAGTACCGTTAATGGATTCTCAATTAGTAGTGACGGAACTATTACGATATCAGCAAAGAAGAATGGTGGCGTTTATAATCTGCCTGTAACAGTAACTGACAGCAATTCTAAAAAGACCTCAACTAAAACAATAACAATTAGAATTAAACCTGTATTAAATTCTAATGCTTATCAATTAGCATGGGGCGATACTAGTTTAGATATTTATATGCTAGGTTTAAAGGATGGTGCTAAGGCAACATCAAGCGAAGCTACAATGACATTAACTAATGGAAATCTAGTACTTAAAACAACCTTAAATAACGCATTTACCGACAACAAAAATCTTAACTTTAAAATAACTGTTGATGGATATGCATGGGATTACAGTGTAAGTTTAACTAAGACGGCAAAAGTGTTAACAGTTCTTTCTCCTGTTACAACATTTAATAACGAACAACAAATTCCAATGTTTTATGAGGAAGATCCTGCTTATAGAGGACAAAGCAATTTCTTTAAATGGACAGTTTGTAAAGAAGGGGAAACATGTACTTCAACATCTCAAAAAGATGCTGGTTCATATAAAATAAAGATTTCAACAATATCATCTGCCGGTAAGGAAATAAGAGTTTACGACAGAACTGGTAATAAAGTATCAAGTACAACTATTGATTTTAGAATTTTACCATTTAAGCTAACAAGCGAGAATACAAAAGTAAAAGTAAATAACGCAAACGTTACTTATAATGGACAAAGTATTGTTCCTAATTTAACAGTAACTACAACAATTAATGGAAAAGCTGTTACATTAGTGAATCAAAAGGATTATATAATTTCAAGTTCTAATTCTGTTAATGAACATGGTACATTTGATATTTCTATAAAGGGTATTAGCAATTATCAAGGCGAAGTAGTAAACGCAGGACAAATTACTATTGCTCAAAAGAATGTAGATAACCTAACTTATTCATGGGAAAAAGAAGCTTTCTGGACAGGAAGTGAAATTAAGCCTGCTGTTATTGTTTCTTATAACGGTATTAACTTAATAGAAAATACCGACTATACATTAAAATATGAAAATAATATTAATGTAGGAACAGGCAAGATCACAGTAACAGGTAAGGGTAACTATTCTGGCACAAAAGTTTTAAATTTCAATATTAAACCTAATGAATTTGGAATTACAATTGCCGATGGTTACGCTATTTATACAGGTACTGCTACTACTGGTGGTGCAGATGTTAAGGTTAATAACCATAATTCACCAACTATTAAGTTTGGTACTTCAAACGGCAAGTACGATTTAACTTCAATGCCTAAATTTACTGACGTAGGTAAGCATACAGTTTACTGGCAAGTAAGTGCGAACGGTTTCTCAACTAAGTCTGGAACATTAACAATTGAAATTGTTAAGGATAAAGATGAAATTAAATTAAATAAGAGTTCAGTTGAATTAGTTATGCCAACTAGTCAAGATGTAACATTTACAACCAAGTCTGGTAGTACAGTTAGTTTAACAGGACAAAAACATACAAAAGTAAGCGTTAGTGGAAATAAGATTACTTTAACACCACTATCAGCTGGTGAAGATGTTATTACTGTAAAAACAACAGGAAATGCAAATTTCGAATCTGCTACTACTACTTTATATGTAAAAGTTAAAAATGGAACCATTAAAGTAACCGCTAGTGATAATAAATTAACTTATGACGGAAATAGCCATTCAATTTCATTAAAATACGATCCAACTGATGCAAAGATTGTTTATTCTTGGGAAGAACAAGGTGTAGAAAAAACTTCAAGCTCATTACCAAACTTTACAAATGCAGGAACATATCTAATTTCATATAGTATTTCAAAAGAATATTATGATTCATATTATGGAACAAATAAACTAATTATTAATGCTAAAAACATTACAGCAGGAATGGTAAGCTTAGATCAAAATGAATTTGTCTTTACTGGTGCTGCCATGAAACCTAATGTAACTGTAAAAGATGGAAACACAACACTTGTAGAAAACAAGGACTATACAGTTAAATATGTAAACAATGTTAACCCAAGTGAAAATGCGCAAGTAATTGTTACGGGTACTGGCAATTATTCTGGCGAAATAACTAAAACCTTTAAGATAAAAGCAGCAGAAATTAAATATACTAAACAAAATGGTATAGCAAGCTTTACAGGATACGGAACATTCGGTAAAAACGATGATTCTGATAAATGTACTGCAACAGGCTGTAAGGCAGAGGTTGTAGTAAGTTATCCTGCAAGTAGCTACACAATAGCATTTAGCAAAACTAAACCAGTATGTCAAAACGGTTCAGCGACTTGTACTCCTGAAAATAAAAATTATAACGAAACAACAATGCCTAGATTTAAAAATGTAGGTACTCATACAGTATGGTTCAGAATTACAGCTACTGGACATAAAACTATTGAAGATACATTAATTGTAACTATTAATAAAAAGATATTTGATGTTCCAACATTATTTGGTGATTATTTATACACTGGTCAAGTTCAATCTCCTTCATGGCTAAATTACAACTCTAAGTTTATGGAAATGAAAGGGGACTTGGAGGCAACTGCCGCAGGAACATACACAACAACATTTAGATTAACAGATAAGGTTAATACTGAATGGAAAGACGGTTCAACAACAGATAAACAAGTTCAATGGGAAATTAAGAAAATTAGTATTAAGGACCATGAATTAGTTGTTGATAACGAAATCGCTTATAACGAAATAAAACAACCATATGTTTCAGAAGGAAAGATTAAGTTTGAAAGAACAGGTTATAACCAAGTGGCATGGGTTGAATCTTGCGAAGATGTAATGAATGATGCCCTTGGAATTGATGATAGAAAATGTAATTACTCTAAATACTCTTTCGTAAAGACTAACGAAAAAACAAAAGAAGCTTGTGAAAATAAAGGTGGAGTATGGATTGCCAATACAGGCGTATGTCAAAAGGAAAGACTTAACTATTACGATGTAGGTTCTTCATTCTCAGGAACTTATATTGCTGATTACCTAGGTTACGATACAGAAAAAGTTTATAACTTATATGCAACATGGTCTAAGGTAATGTATAGAGTTGAATATGATTTATGTGATGGAAAGGGTTGTGGTATCGATCCAGGTAATCCTACCTTTGCTTCATACGATAGTGCTATAAAGGTAACTAACCCAGAAAGAGAAGGATATCTATTCATGGGATGGGAAATTACTGGAATGGATAAGACACCACACGTTATTGGTGAAGATACAGTAACAGATGAAACATTCACAGTACCAGAAGAATGGATAGGTTTAACACAAGCTGAAAAGGTTGGTCAAACTGTTTCAATGAAAAACCTAACTTCTATTGAAGGTGCTACTGTTAAATTAAAGGCTATCTGGCAACCAATTAAGTACACAATTATATTTGATAACAATAAGCAAACATTTAGAGATGATTTAGGTAATGTTACACAAGCAAATACCTCTGGATACACTCCTAACATGACTAACGTAACTTATGATATTATTAGTGCTTTAAATAAAAATCAATTCACTATGGCTGGTTATAAATTTACCGGTTGGACAACAACAAGAACAGGTAAAGCTCCTAATGGAACTGCTTGTACATTGTATAGTGATGAAACAAAGGGCAAGGAATATATAGGTAAGGATAATCGTTGCTTATCATTCAAAGATGAACAACAATTCCAAAACTTAACAGTTACGGAAGGTGATGTAATTACCCTATATGCTCAATGGGAACGTTTAAACGATGTTAAATTCACAGTAACATTCTGGAAACAAAATATTACCGATGGCACAGCACATAACAGTACAAACTTCCAAATGGTGGGTATTGAAACTTATCAAGGAACAGCCGATTCATTAATTACATTAAAACCTTATACATATAAGGGTAATAACCAATCAGCGCCAAGTGCCGGTAAGATTACAAATACCTCAAAGGATACTGGTAATAAATCACATATGACAATTAATAAAAAGTCTGGTGTAACTCCAACATTTGTATCTACTACAAACAACAATCTAATCGATGACTTCTTCCGTGGATTTACTCTACAAGGAGCAGACGCTAATGAATATGGTGAATATAGAGGAATTAACAACAGAAATGAACATAGCTATATTGTTTCACCAAATGGAACTACTAATATTAATGTTTATTACACTAGAAATACTTATAGAATTGTTTACCAAATGAACGGTGGCACAACATCTAATCCAACAAGTAGAAAATATCAAGTAGCTGTTACATTTAACAATCCTAGCGACAACAATAGCTTAAAGAACGGTAGATCTGATGAAGGTGGAACACACAATTCAGGACAAGCTAATTTTGCTGGATGGTTTGCTAATAGCAATATCACTGTGCAAGTATATGGAATAAATGGTGAAGTAACGACCGATGCAGAAGTATTTGCTAAATGGCTACAATACCGTTATTCAGGTGCTAATGGAAACGAAAGCTCATGGACTTCATGGGGAAGAATTAACGAGTAGAGAGTTTTCTCTCTACTCTAATTTAAGGAGAATTGAATGAAAAAGAAAAAAGCGATAATTATTACACTTATAGGCATTTTATTACTAGGTGTCCTTATTTGGTATCTACAAAAACCAAAAGGAACCAATAACGTAAAACCATCAATCGATACAGGCAAAATAGAAGAGACAAACCTAAAATGGGAAGACATTGTAGATATAGATATATCAGGATTTGAAGGCGATATAGTAGCCAACATAACCTATAAAGAAATACCTGATTTACAAGAAAAAATAAACAAAGAAGAAGCTAAATGGAATGAAATAAAAGATACATTGGATAGCGAAAAAGATGCCAGTACGATTGATGAATACTATGAGTGGTTATCTGAAATAAGAAAACCATATGATGAAGATTTTTGTCAGCTACCTAGCGATCTAAATAATTACATCAATGGCGATAAAATCAAAATCACCTGTGATAGTGAAGTATTAAGAAAACTTAATTATAAGTTCAATGATGGCTTTGAGATAACAATAGATAATCTAGCTAAAAGACTTGATGACGAAACAATGAAAGAAAGACAACAACAAACACCAATAAATGAACCGATTGTTGAAGAAAGCAAAATAGAAGATGATAGTAAACAAAATGTTTATACGGTTGTAGGTGATACTTTTGTTGTTGCGGTTAGAGATTTAAGTACAGTTAATTTATTTCAAATTGAAAATAAAAACCAAAGAGTTTTGATAGATGTTAAAACCACTGAGGACTTTGAAACAGTTAAAAATCATGCGTTGGAATATGGGAATATTGATTATATTCAATACAACGATGAAGTATATTATGCGAGTGAAGATTTTAAGGAGGCGAATGTATGGAAGGGATTTACAGTAGAAGAATCAGAAGATTAATTACTTGTCTATTATTGATGGGTTCTTTTAATATGTTAAGTGCCGGTACGTTTGAATGGACTGGTCTTAAAGACGTTGCCTATAACGGTACTACCAGTAACCCAACACTCTATAAAGAAGGATGGTCTAAATGGAGCACAGAGGTACCTACTAATCCAAATAATGCAATGTATGTAAGAGCTAAGGTCTATATCCCTGTTAAAGATTGGGGTAGACAAAGTTGTGCGGATGAGAGAACTCAAACAATCATCAATGTTGCTACAATAGGAAACAATACCGTTAGAAAAGAAGAAGGTTCTTATTCTAAATACAATACAAGTTGGTCAAGAGAAAACAGTTATTGCGGTGGTCCTGGTGAAGATTATAAAAGCAGTTATAGTGCTGGATGTAAATGCTGGCTAGGCAACACTCCAACTGGATGGTGTGCTAAGGGTAATGATGGGTTTTGTGGCAAGGACAATGAAGCAAAATTATGTGGAGCCATAGGTTATACCAAAAAATGTCATTGGATTGTTTGTCAACAAACCCAAACGTCAAGGGAATATGGCTGTAATAATGACTTCTCTTCTAATAGTGATCAAGGGTGTGGAGGTAGAAGAACTTACTGTTATTACACCACTACTTCATTCTTAGATTATGAAACTACACAATCTAATACTACTAATGCCAAAAATTGGAGAGCTTCATTATCAGCAGCTGGTGGCTATGCTAAGGAAGTTTATGTTTATTCTTATCCGACAAGAGTTTATATAGATTATAACGGTAATGGAAACGATAAGATTTGTGGTAATGGGGAAACAGCTTCTTGGACTAGTGGAAGTAATTCTTATAATGCCAATAGTGGAATTGAATACAAAGATGGTAATCCTGTTTGCTCAACTGGTTTTACAACCAATACAATGAAATCTAGTTATATTGATTACGCAAATGGTGGTAACTTAAATTCAAATCAATACTATAAGATTGGGTATGATTTTAAAGGATGGTCATTAACTCCAAATGGCTCTATTCTATTTAATAAAGATGGTCAAAAAGTAACTTCTGGACAGTT
>OIYO01000287.1_pt1 | contig 48148 bp, 39 predicted proteins | sample 1588191 | NCBI WGS metagenome assembly OIYO01 (sample SAMN03283275) | human gut metagenome | biome: human-associated habitat; material: feces | host: Homo sapiens | place: Peru | collected 2012 | reverse complement strand
TCTACCATAAGGGGTCTGTTTTTTCTATTGTCCGTTTTTACTGGACTTGTGCAAATTGCTTCTGTCCTGTAATTTTTAAAAAGTATTTTAAATTTTGCTTCAGTCGTTGCTACGGTCAAAAAGAGTAAATCTACGGTCGTTTTCTTCGTTTGCGGCAGTCGGCTCTTCCGGCTCCTCGGGTGACGGTTCATCGGTTACCGGCTCCTCCGGTGCCGCAGTGGGTTCCTCCGTTACCGGTTCAATATCGGGAACATCAGGCTCAACATAGCCGTTATCGTTATTATCGTTTGAATAATCTCCCGACGATGAATTGCCCGAGCTGCTGTCCGTAGTAGTGTCTCGTCTGTTTGATACCGAGTCAAGCGGGCTGACGCGGTCTGCGGCAAGGACAATGTTCGTTTTACCGTAAAGAAGTTTTTGAAGTCTCTGAGCACAGAGAGGATAGTCAACTGTCCAAGCCCATGTTGAAGAATTGATGTAACCGCCGATTCTTTCTACATAATCTTCATTGGGCATAATGTATTCCTTGATTTCAAAATCCATCCAATTATGCGAATAAGCCGTTGCGATAAGAGAAAGAACCTCTTTCTGTGTATATCCGGTCCTGAGATAACCCGTTACCTGCTTATAGGCGTTAACAAGCTGGCCGTTAGAGGCTTTTTTTGCCTGGTTGATGAGCGACTTGATAACAGATCTCTGACGTCTTGTACGGCTGAGGTCGCTGTCGTCGTCACAATGACGGATTCGGCTGTAGATAAGCGCCTGCTTGCCGTTCAACGTTGCCGTGCCATAAGGAAAATTAGTCTGAGACGAAGTTCTTCTGATATAATCTGCCTCATAGTCCTGAACATCGACCGTTACTCCGCCGATTGCATCAATTACCTTCGGGAATGACTTGAAGTCAACCGCTATATACTGGTCAATTTTAATTTTATAATTGTTTTCAATGGTCTGTAAAAGAGTTTTCGGACCGCCGTGATAAGCGGCATTTATCTTTTCGTATTCGTCATAATACGTTCCGTCCTCCTTGGGCATTCTGATATATGTCCAGCTGTCTCGAAGGAAAGAAACCATTGTAATCTTTTCGTTTTTCTTATCGATGGAAATAAGTATCTGCGAGTCGCATAGATTAAATTCGCTGTCAACGCCGCAAAGAAGAACATTTATAATATTCTTGTTCGACATCTTATCTCCGCCGTTGTTTGCCCACTGATAGAGGAAAGCGTTGAGCGAGTCGGCATCAATATCTCCCATAACCTTAAACTGGGTATTATCATCAACAAGATAATTTTTGTCAATTTTGTTATAGTCAATTCCGTCGTCGCCGTAGCCCTTGCTCTTTGTTGAAACGTAGATCCAAACTAAACCGGCGCCGATACCGAGCAGGAAAACGATTACAAGGCAAAGGGCAATTATTTTTGTGTTCTTGTACTTATTCTTTGTGAAGAAATTCTCTTTCTTTTCCAAAGCCGGCTCATCGTCACTGTCTGCATCAAAATCGGAATCCTCTGCATTAACATCCTCACTGTATGAGCTGACATTTTCAATCCCGTCGTTTTTTTCAAAGTGGGGAACGGGAACAATTTGAGTTTCCTCATCTTCGGAAAGATAGTGGTTATACTTCTGATTGAATTCATCCATGTTTTCCAAAGCGTCTTTTCTTTCTTTGTTATCCATCAAATCAACTCCATTTTAACGAATCCGAAGCCCGCAAAATAAAACCTCGGGAGAACGACGAAAAGCGAACAACATAATTATATTGTCCGCTTCTTTTAATGATTATTCCTCTTTTGCTTTTGGCTCAATCTTGCCGTAAAGCGATCCCTCAAGATCGGAACGCGGCGCTCTCGCAGGTGCCTGCTGTTCCCTTGACTGCGAACGGTTGTCGTGTCTTCTGTAATCCCCTCTGCGACCTCTGCCGTTCGACGGATTGGTTGCCTTAAATCCCTCGGCGAGAGTAATAACTACTCTTCTGTCACTTTCCGAGCCTATCGAATGAGAATCGACGCCCTCGATTTCCTGAATTGTTGTATGAATAATACGTCTCTCATACGGATTCATCGGATCAAGACATACATTTCTGCCGTATTTCTTGACTCTTGCAGCGTTCTTCTTTGCAAGCTCACGGAGAGTTATCTCTCTCTTTTCTCTGTAATTGCCTGCGTTGATTGAAACACGCTTATAATTATCCTTACCTTTGTTTATAACAAGCCTTGTAAGATACTGAATTGCATCGAGGGTTTCTCCCCTTCTGCCGATAACATAGCCGTAGTCGTTACCGCAGTCAAGCTGTACATAAACGCTTTCATCGTCTTCACACGAAGCAACTTCAGCGTCCTTTACTCCCATACCTTCAAGAACAGCCTTTATATAAGCCTCGGCTGCCTTTGAAGCATCACCGACGGTTTTTTCCGTCTCCATGACAGCTTCCTGCTTTTTGGGAGCAGCTTCTTTCTTGGCTTCGGTTTTTTTAGCCTCTGCTTTTTTCTCCGGCTTTGCCGGTTTCTGATTCTTAACAGCAGGCTTCGGCTCGGGCTTCTTAACCTCGTCCGGAACCTCATAGTAAGCTCTAACCTCGGCAAGAGAACCGCCGAAAAGACCGAGAGTCTTTTTCTTGGCTGTTTTCAAAACTTCTATTTGTACATCGGCGTCCCACGGTGCTCCAAGCTCACTTTTAGCGGCTTCGATTGCAGCTTCTGTGGTTGCGCCCTTTCCGAATGCTTCTTTAATCAACGGTTTTCACCTCTGTAGATCTACACTTTACAGTGTTATTTTCATAATTTTCAGATGTTTTTGATACGCTTAATGCTGTTCTCTCTCGAACGTCTTTCAACTGTCTCTTTAACCATAAGCTTCGCAATGTTCTTCTGCGGAGACATGAATTTTTTCATAATAAATGTCTGGAAAAATGCGAATATATTTGACGCAATCCAGTATACTCCGATTCCGCTCGGGAACATGAATGCAAACCAAACCGACATTGCCGGCATCATAAGCATTGTACAACCCATTCCGGGTGTGTTTGCGGCAGGACTTGTTTTTTTCTGCTGCAACTGCGTGACAATCGCGGAAATCAATGATGTAACACCCGAAAGGATAGGAATAAGCCAATACTTATTGAACACCTTATATTGCGGCTGAACACCAAGCTCAAGACCGAGGAAGATAAACCTCTTGGCATCAATAAATGACTGAACTCTGGAAATTGCATCAGCCGAAACGGTTGTAATTCCTTTTGAGGAAATATAATCCATTACTTCCGAGAAATGCTCAATGATATAAAGAGGATAGTATCTGTCAACTTTCGAACCGACAGTAATAACCCCGTCCTTAACCATATTGGAGAAAACATCTACGAATTGCTGTGACGTTGCAGCATCAAGTCCGATCGCATAGCGAAGCGGATTGTAAAGCACGCCGTAAAGACCGATAATAAACGGGAACTGAATAAGCAACGGGAGACAACCTGCCGACATGGGATTATAGCCCTCTCTGGCATAAAGATTCTGAGTTTCCTCCTGAATCTTCTGCTGATTTCCCGCATATTTTTCTTGAATTCGTCTGATCTTCGGTGCAAGACGCTGCTGCTTTGCCATACTCTTTTGCTGACTTATAGTTGTGGGAAGCGTTACGAGACGGGCAAAAATCGTGAAGAGAATGATCGCGATACCGTAGCTTCCGTTAAAGCCGTCAACAATTCCGTAAAAGAAAAGCATTATATAACCGAAAATCGGTGTAATATACTTGTAAAGGAAGTTATACATATTTTGTCTCCTTTATTCTTTGCGACCCTTTTCTTTTTTAGGAGGAACGGGGTCATAACCTCCCTTAAATAATTGATTGCACCTAAGCAATCTGCCGAGAGCCATAAGTGAGCCTTTAAATGCTCCGTAAACTTCAATCGCTTCAACGGCATAATGGGAACAGGTCGGATAATACCTGCACATGGGCGGCAGATGAGGCGAAATGTGCCTTTGGTAAAACTTGATACATCTGATGAGAAAGCTTCTCATATCTTTTTCACGCCCGCTTTTGAAAGTTGCTTCGACATAATTGCCGAAATATCCGTGCTTTTGAGATGTTTGGTTCTGGATCTGGCAACAAAGACAAAGTCATATCCGTTCTTTAAAAACGGAAGATTATCTCTGAATGCCGCTCTGATGATCCTTCTTGCGCGGTTTCTCTCAACCGCATTGCCGATCTTCTTACTTGTGGTAATACCCATACGACAAACTCCCGCGCGGTTATTCTTTAAAACATAAGTAACCAACGCAGGATCAGAAAATGATTTTCCTCTGCCGTAAGCTCGTCGGAAATCGCTATTTTGCTTTAAAACAATATAATTCTTCTCGGGCAAAAACATCAAATCCGTTCAACGGTGGTCTACCGTAAAATCCAAGTACGTTTAATCAGTCAGGCAATCGCCTGCCAATCAAACAACTCAGTAAGTAAGCTGCTTTCTGCCCTTTGCACGACGACGTGCAAGAACCTTGCGGCCGTTTCTGTCAGACATTCTCTTGCGGAAACCGTGTTCCATCTTTCTGTGGCGCTTCTTGGGCTGGTAAGTTCTCTTCATCTTTCTGACCTCCGTTTCAATACTGTACTTTGTTATTCTGAGTGTCAACAATGCAATAATGCATATGCACTCACGTTGAGATATTATATAATAAAATTCGCCCTGTGTCAATCATTATTTTGTAAATAAAAGATTTACATTTAAAAAATTATTATTATTTTACGTTATAATTGTTTAAATTACTAATTGCATTTAATCATTTCGTATGCTATACTATTTCGGTAAAAATCAAACAGGAGATGTAAAAAACACATGGATTCATTCGCAGAACTTTGGGAAATGGTAAAAGAGGAATGTAAAAATCAGGTTTCCGAATCCATATATAATGTTTGGTTCAAGGACATGGAGCTTGTAAGCTTTGACGATAACAAGGTCGTTATCGCTCTTTCTGACTTTAAGCGTAAAATTGTTGAAAGCAGATTCATGGATAAGCTGGAATCTTCCTTCAAAAACGTTATCGGTTTTGATATTCAAATCATACTTGTTGATGTTGAAAAAGCGGTACCCGTTAAGGCTGAGGAAACCGAAGACGCTCTCACGGACGAGGATACGTTTGATTCCTTCATTGTAGGCGCATCTAACAAATTTGCTTATGCCGCAGCAAACGCCGTTGCCAATGACCCGGGCGGAAAATATAATCCCCTTTTCATTCACGGCAACTCGGGACTCGGCAAGACTCACCTGCTCAATGCTATCGCTCATCAAGTTAAGCTTACCCACCCTGAAGCAAATATTGTATATACACGAGGAGAGAGCTTTACAAACGAGCTTGTCAAATATATCGGGCAGAAGAGCACCGAGGCTTTTCACGATAAATACAGAAACGCCGATATACTTCTTGTTGATGACGTTCAGTTTATCGCAGGTAAGGACTCAACTCAGGAGGAGTTTTTCCACACCTTTAACGCGCTCTATCAGGCAGGCAATCAGATCGTTCTGACATCAGATAGACCTCCGAAGGAAATAGCTCTCCTTGAGGACCGACTTCGCAATCGCTTTGAATGGGGCCTTATGGCTGATATTCAGTCGCCCGATCTTGAAACAAGAATGGCTATTATTAAAAGAAAAGCCGAGGTTCTCAATTTTGACCTTCCGGACGATATCGTTCAGTACATCGCCGAGAAGCTTAAAAACAACATTCGTCAGCTTGAGGGCGCAGTCAAGAAAATGCAGGCATTCGTTACTATGCAGGGTATGCCCGTCAATATAATGACAGCTCAAACTGCAATTAAGGATATCATCGTCGATAACAGTCCGACTCCGGTTACGATTAACAAGATTGTTACAGAGGTTGCGAGAACCTACGGAGCGGACAGTGCCGATATTTATTCAAAAAAGCAAAACGCTCAGACAACAGAAATGCGTCAGATGGCAATGTATATAGTCAGAGAAATGACCGGACTTTCAACAAAGCTTATCGGACGTGAGTTCAACAGAGATCATTCAACGGTTGTTTACAGTCTTGATAAATTTACAAAGCGCTACCATGAGGACAGCAAGCTCAGAAGCGTTGTTGACAATATTATAAAGAACATCCGCGACGGACGTTGATCGGAGGAAAATATGGCTTTTGGTATTTTTAAAAAGTTTAATTTAGGTCTGAAAAAGACCAGAGAAACCATGTCGGGTGCTATCGACGCCGCTATCAGCGAAAATGAGGATATCACAGATCAGCTCTATGACGATCTTGAAGAAATTCTCATCATGGGCGACGTCGGAATGAATACCTCGGCTGAGATTTGCGAGAAGCTCAGAGAATATGTTGCAAAGCACCATCTCAAAAAATCCTCTCAGGTCAAGGGCGCAATCAAGGAGATCGTTTCGGAAATGCTTGAGGGCGGCGAAGATATGGGTCTTGTCACCATGCCGTCAATCATTCTTGTTATAGGCGTTAACGGCGTCGGAAAGACAACAACTATCGGTAAAATGGCGGCGATGTATAAGGCTCAGGGCAAAAAGGTCATTCTCGGCGCAGCAGATACATTCCGTGCCGCCGCAATCGACCAGCTTGAGGAATGGGCTAACCGTGCCGGAGTTGATATAGTCAAGCACCATGAAGGTGCAGATCCCGCTGCGGTTGTGTTTGACACGATTCAGGCAGGTATTGCAAGAGACGCAGACATCATTATCTGCGACACGGCAGGACGTTTGCACAATAAAAAGAACCTCATGGACGAGCTTGCAAAAATTTACAGAATTATTGATAAGGAACTCCCCTATAACGACCGTGAAAGCCTGCTTGTTCTTGACGCAACAACAGGTCAAAACGCAGTCAATCAGGCAAGAGACTTTAAAAATGTTTGCGAAATCACCGGAATAGTTCTTACCAAGCTTGACGGAACCGCAAAGGGCGGAGTTGTTCTTGCAATAAAAAATGACCTTAAGGTTCCGGTTAAGTTTGTCGGCGTCGGCGAAAAGATAGATGACCTTCAGCCGTTCAATCCCAAGGCTTTTGCCGACGGACTCTTTGACAATGAAGTAAAGCATGACGAGGAAAACATGTTCATGGACACAGAATCGGAAGAAAAGCCGGCGGAGGAAAAAGCGGAATGAAGCTTCTGATTGCGACACATAATAACAAAAAGAAGATCGAATTGCAGCGCATACTCTCCCCTCTCGGAATTGAAGTTGTCACCGCCGAGGATATCGGATGTGATCTTCGTGACGTTGAGGAAACGGGAACTACGTTTGAAGAAAACGCAAAGCTCAAGGCCGTTGCGGGCTGTGAGGACAGCGGAATTGCGTGTATCGCCGACGATTCGGGTTTATGCGTTGATTATCTTAACGGTGAGCCGGGTGTCTATTCGGCACGCTATTCGGGTATACACGGCGACGACGAAGCGAACATCGACAAGCTCCTGAAAAATCTTGAAAACGTTCCGAAAGAAAAGAGAACGGCAAGATTTGTCTGCGCCGCATGCTGCGTTTTCCCCGATGGTAAAATAATAACCGTCCGAGGCGAATGTGAGGGAGAAATTCTCACGGAAAGACATGGGAACGGCGGATTCGGATATGATCCGATTTTTATGGCAAACGGCAAGCCCTTCGGCGAGATAACATCGCAGGAAAAAGATTCAATGAGCCACAGAGGAAAAGCGCTTAGACTTATGTCAGAGCAGCTTAAAAATATTATTACGGAGTAAAATATGGAAGAAAAAATGACAAGCAAAAGACGTGCGGAATTAAGAGGCATGGCAAACCGACTTGAGCCGTTGTTTCACGTCGGAAAGAGCGGTGTAACGCCTGCCGTTATCGCTCAGACAAATGAGGTTTTCAATACAAGAGAGCTGATAAAGCTAAAGGTATTGCTTGAAAGCGCACCCGAGAAGCCGAGAGAGATCGCCGAAAAAATAGCGGCGGAGACAGGTTCACAGGTTGTACAGGTTATCGGCGGCAGCATTATACTTTATAAAGAGAATCCGGATATTGAAAACGGAGTTGTTAAGAAAAAGAAAGCTCCCGAAAAGAAAAAGTCGGGAATCGGCAAAGGCGCAAAGGACTTCAAAAAAGTTTATAACGCCAAGAAAAAGCGTGAAGAGGAACGTCAGGCGGCGGAGCGTGCAAGATACAGCAGAAGCCGCAGACGAAATTTTAACGGCGGTTATTCAAAATAATTAAAAGGAGGTCGTGGTATGGATAAGAACGACAGCAAAACCGTAGCTCAGAACAAAAAAGCCTACCACGATTACTTTGTTCTTGAGGAATACGAGGCAGGAATTGAGCTTTTCGGCACTGAAATTAAATCAATTCGCCAGGGCAAAATAAATCTCAAGGACGCATGGTGCAACATCGTTGACGGAGAAATATTCGTTAACGGAATGCACATCAGCCCTTATGACCACGGCAATATTTTCAACCGTGACCCGATGAGAGTCAGAAAGCTTCTGATGCACAAGAAAGAGATCAACAAGCTTTTCGGCACGGTAAAACAGGACGGACTTTCGCTCATTCCCCTCTCGGTTTATTTTAAAAAAGGCAGAGCGAAAATCAAAGTCGGTCTTTGCAAGGGTAAAAAATTGTATGATAAGCGTGACGTCGCCGCAAAGAAGGATGCTGCAAGAAACATCGAGCGTGCGATGAAGGAACGCTTTCAATAACATGGGGATGAAAGGATTTCGACGGGGATTTTGAACCGTGATAAGCGAGCAGTGGCGCGGAACCACTATAAAAGCCGTAGTTTATAAAAATAAACGACAATAATACTCAGTTAATGGCTGCCTAAGTGCGGCCCATCCTTCCCGGAAGTACTGCGGTCCGGATAAGGGTGTCGATCAGCAGTGAACGTGAATGAATGAGTAGCCTTGCAATTCATCATGACCTAAAGGATACCATAAAGGAAAGCCTGTTTATCGGCGCTCCTTGAGGGGAATCTTAAAAGATAAACTACGCTCGTAGAAATTCGCGGGAATTGATTTTCGGACGCGGTTTCGATTACCGCCATCTCCACCATAACAGATCTGAATCGTTTTTCGATTTGGGTCTGTTTTTTTTCGGTAATCGAAACCGCATAGTCCATATTTTGCGAAGCAAAATGGACATATAAATGCGAAGGTTGCGCAGCAACAGCCGAAGCGAAGCTTCGGTTGACGCCATCTCCACCAAAAAGGAACCCAAATCATTTTGATTCGGGTTCCTTTTTTATTGGTTTTATTATATTTACTCAACCGTTCCGATTATAAATTTTCCGTCGGATGAGGTTGACCCGCCGACGTTGGAGAAGCGGACATATGCACCGTATTTTGAAACATCGTCAATTCTTATATGAACGCTGTCACCCGATTTAAGGTCGATTATTGCGGTGAAATACTCCGTTTTACCCGGCAAAAGCTTGCTTATGTCCTGCTTTGTCTCAATCTCGTTATCTTCTGTTCCGATATAAACAGCAGGGTTAGCGTAAATCGGAGCAACGCCGAGATTTTTAACCCCGACTCTTACATAAGCCTTGCCGAAAAGCTTCTTGACCTGAACTCTATCAACATAAAAATCATATCCGAGCTTTGCCGAGGCTTCATTTGCCGTCTTGATCTCCCGGTCACTCAGCTTGCCTGTAAAAGCCCCTGTCATCATCAGCCATGAGCAATGCGTCTTATTTACGCACTCGTCATAGTCCTGAAAATCTTCCGTCACCTTGCCATTAAGGAAATTATCCTGACCTTCGGGACGAAATTCACCGCCGATTGGCTGAGTTTTCCAAATATTTGTTTTCAACGCTTTTTTTAACTGATTGCAAAAGAAATAATCTTTTTCGGAATTTATAGTGTTGTATGTAAAAGAATCATCATGGAAGCCGATTTGACCGTTGTTCGAACCCGGCGTTCCCGGGTAACGTGTAAGAATATTCGTATGCTTAAACTTATATTCAAATGCATGAATAATCTGTCTTTTCTGCTTGTTCGAAGCCATTGCGGACTTGATTTCATGGCAAACGTGCCATTCGCCCCAATGACCGATTAAGCCTGTCGTAATATAGGCGATTCTCTTGTCACCGTCATAATTCAAGGCAAATTTATCAATAAAATCAAGCAGAAAATCAATCAGCCTTTGGTCACTGTAATCGGGACTTACTCCCCCGCCGTACTCGCTGTATTCATATTTTTTTACTCCCATATCCCATATGAACTGCGGAACAGCACATTCCTTATCGGGATAGTCAAGGTAAACTCTGAGTGCCGCCTGATGTCCTCGGCGAGCGATTTTATCAAGCTTTTCTTCAAGCGTTCCGCGAAGCGTAAATGTGCCGTCGTCCGCAACAAGCTCCGTCATCGGAATATAGAGCCATTCCATGCTGTATGGCACGGAGGAATCGGCACCGTCCTCACTGTAGAAAGGCATAAAGCCCTTCATCGGGTTGCCGTATGCGGTTTCGTAATCAAGCTCCGCTGCCGTGAAGCCCGGATAATTTCCACAAAGCATAGCGAGGCAAAGCGTAATTATATTTAGAAAAGAAAGTATTTTATAAACAAAATTCATGTATATCCCCCTTTTTTAAATATAATACAGGTTTTTTAACGTCGGGTCAATATAAATTTTAATTTTTATAGGGTGTTATAACGATTTATTTTGAAATTTTTCCACTTTTCGTCGCTGAAATTATTCTTGCCTCCCTTGCAGGGGCGGTGGCACGACGAAGGAGTGACGGAGTGGGTAAATAATATTTTATTAAATTTTCAACAAACCACTCAGTCAGCTCCACTACAGGTGCGCCGAGGATAGGTTTCTGCCTGCCTCAAACAAACCTAACCTTATATTTTCTCAGCCAATAATCAAACTGAATGAAATACGCTATTGTCTGCGGAGTGGTCATAAGCTGACCGTACCAAGGCTGACTTTTATTTTCTGATAAAAGCTCCTTTAACTTATCTTTTTTTATAAAATCGAAAAGTTGAGATGTGCCGTCATCTATAATTTTCTGCAAGCGTGACGAAACAGCGGCGAGATAATTCGGATTATGCGTTTTCGGATAAGGACTTTTCTTCCTCCAAAGCACCTCATCGGGCAGATATCCTCGCATTGCTTCACGAAGAAGTCCTTTTTCATAGCCGTTGTGATCCTTCATTTCCCACGGAACATTATAAAGATATTCCACAATTCTATGGTCACAGAACGGAACTCTGACCTCAAGTGACGAATACATACTCATTCTGTCCTTGCGGTCAAGCAAAGTTTGCATAAACCAGTCAAGATTCAGCTTCATCATCTGCGCCGTTTTCATGTCATCCACGTTCATTTTATTATAAAGCGGAGCACTGTCTACCGTCAGTTTGTACCGTTCATAGACATATTCCGATCCGTCAATTTTTTCGGCAAATTCATCATTCAAAAATGACATTCGATATTCCGTTGACTGCGCCCATGGGAAGCCCTCGGAGGAACGTATGGTTTTATCCCTGTACCACGGATAGCCTCCGAAAATTTCATCGGCACATTCACCCGAAAGCGCAACCGTTCCCTGTTCCTTTATCGCTTTACATAAAAGAAGCATTGAAGCGTCAACATCCGCCATTCCCGGAAGATCTCGTGCATCAACCGCACAATACAGTGCATTGACAAGCTCATCGGTGTCAATCACAATTCGGTGATGCACTCCTCCTAAATATTTCTCCATAATCCGTATAAATTCCGGATCTGAATTCGGCTGAAATTTTGATTTTTTGAAATATTTTTCGTTATCCTTATAGTCAACGGAAAAAGTATGAAGCACCTCTCCACTTTTCTTAAATTCCCCGTTTGTAACAGACGATATCAGACTCGAATCGAGTCCGCCCGAAAGGAACGTGCAAAGAGGAACGTCTGACACAAGCTGACGCTTTATTGAATCGGTTACAAGATAACGAACCTTTTCAGCCGTCTGTTCAAAGCTGTCCGAGTGCTCGTGCGCCTCAACATTCCAGTAGCGATGAATTGTTAAGCCTGTTTCATCATAATATGCATAATGTGCAGGTCTTATCTCACTTATGCCCTTAAAAACACCGCATCCCGGCGTTCTGCCCGGGCCGATAATCATGATTTCGGCAAGCGAACGCGTGTCGATAACAGGCTCTATTTCAGAGTGTTCAAGCAAGGCCTTTATTTCGGATGCAAAAACGAACCCGCTCTTAGTCATCGAATAAAACAAGGGCTTAACGCCCATTCTGTCCCTTGCGACAAAAAGACGTCTCGTTTCATGCTCCCAAACAGCAAATGCAAAAATACCGTTGAACATATCAACACATTTTTCACGATATTCCACATATGCCTTCAAAACAACCTCTGTATCGGAATGGCTGAAAAAGTTATATCCCCTGCTTTCGAGCGTATTTCTTATCTCGTTTGTATTGTAAAGCTCTCCGTTGTAACAGAGAGTGAAAACAGCTCCGTCAACCGCATATGTCATCGGTTGATTGCCTTTTTCTATATCAACAACAGCCAGACGTCTGTGCATCAATACGGCGTTCTGAGAAAAAAATTCACCGTGTCGGTCGGGACCTCTGGAATAAAGCTTATTTTGCATATTATAAAATTGACTTTCATATTTTGATAAATCCGTTGTAAAAGAAACCTGTCCGCAAATTCCGCACATAAAATCACCTCATTTTGCTGCCCTTGTATTTTTCCCTTGTGGCAATTCCGCCTCTGATATGTCGCTGTGCCTTGTTAATATCAAGTATTTCCCTGACCTCACGGCATAAACCGGGATCAATCTCCTCCAATTTTTGCGTTACATCGGTATGTACCGTTGATTTTGAAACCCCGAACACCTTTGCGGCAGCTCTGACAGTCGATTTGTTTTTAACGATATATTCGCCGAGTTCAACCGAACGAATTCGCGCTGTATCATTCAAAAGAAAAACCTCCCGGATTTACATATCAGTAATTGATATGTCCGAGAGGTTGAAAATATTCAGATTTTTCAGCAAATTAAAACGTGAAAAATATTAAGTAATTTATTCTTTTTCCGAAGAAATCTTTGCCGATGCCTTTTTCATCAATGACTTCTTATAAAGAGCAAGCAATCCGCTGCAACCGAGGTTAAGGCAGATGCTTCCGAGAAGCAGAGAAAAAAGATAAATCGGCAGCTTATCAATTGCCGACTTTGCATCAATCAGCGAGATTATAAAATAGCAAAATCCGACATTGTTGAAAAAAACCGGAAGATAAAGGAAATTGACAGGTTAGCAAGATATTAAAAATTTACTTGCTGTATATTTTTATCATTCAATCATATCGATATCATACGGTGTTGTCTGATATACGAAATAGTTCAGCCAGTTTGAGAAAAGCAAATTCGCATGAGCTCTCCATGAGACAATAGGTTCCTTGGACGGGTCGTCGTTCGGGAAATAATTTTTCGGAACGGCGATGTCAAGCCCCTTTTCCTTATCCCTGAGATACTCGTTTTTCAAAGTGTCGCGTTCATATTCGGAATGTCCGGTTATGAAAATCTGCTTGCCCTTGTTCGTGGAGATAGCATAAACTCCCGTTTCCGATGACGACGCAAGAATTTTCAATTCTTTGACCTTTTTTATGTCCTCGGTCAAAACCGTTGTATGTCTTGACTGCGGCACCATAAATGTCTCGTCAAAGCCACGGAAAAGAATCGACTTTTTATAGTTTACCTTATGCGGATAAACGCCGAAATACTTCTGCGGAAGATGGATTTTCGGAATCCCGAAATGATAATAAAGCCCCGCTTGAGCGCCCCAGCAAATGTGAAAGGTGCTGGTGACATGGGTTTTGCTCCATTCCATGATTTTGCAAAGCTCGTCCCAGTATTCAACCTCTTCAAACTCCATATTTTCAACAGGAGCACCGGTAATAATCATACCGTCATATTTATTGTGTTTAATCTCGTCAAAGGTTTTGTAAAAGGCTAACAGATGTCCCTCAGAGGTGTTTTTCGACTTGTGAGAGGTTGTATACATCATTTCCATTTCAACCTGAAGCGGAGTATTGCCAAGCAGTCTCGCAAACTGGGTTTCTGTTTCGATTTTTTTCGGCATAAGATTAAGAAGCAGAATTTTCAGCGGTCTGATATCCTGCTTAACTGCTCTTTTTTCCGTCATTACAAATATATTTTCATCGTGGAGAACCTTGACGGCAGGCAATCCGTTCGGTATTTTAATTGGCATTAGATATCACTCTTTAATCAGATTTTCTCAAGCGCCTGTGCAATATCCTCAATAAGATCTTGGGAATTTTCAAGTCCGCATGAGAAGCGAACAAGGTTTGCGGGTACTCCCGCAGCGGCAAGCTCAGCATCGTTCATCTGGCGGTGAGTTGCGCTCGCCGGATGCAGGCAACAGGTTCTTGCATCGGCAACATGCGTTTCAATCGCGGCAACCTTAAGATTTTTCATAAATTTTTCGGCGGCCTTTCTTCCGCCCTTTATTCCGAAGCTGACAACTCCGCATGAGCCGTTCGGAAGATATTTCAAAGCAAGCTCATAATACTTGTTGCCCTCGAGCGACGGGTAATTAACCCACTCGATTTTATCATGGGAAGAAAGGAACTTTGCGACCGCAAGACCGTTTTCGCAGTGCCTTGCCATTCTTACATGAAGGCTTTCAAGTCCGAGATTAAGAATAAAAGCGTTCTGAGGTGACTGAATAGAGCCGAAGTCACGCATGAGCTGAGCGGTTGCTTTGGTAATAAATGCGCCTTCTTTTCCGAAACGCTCGGCATAAACAATGCCGTGGTAGCTGTCATCGGGAGTGCAAAGTCCGGGGAATTTATCGGCATGAGCCATCCAGTCAAATCTGCCCGAATCGACTATACAACCGCCGACGCCTGCGCCGTGGCCGTCCATATACTTTGTCGTTGAATGAGTGACGATATCCGCTCCCCACTCAAACGGGCGGCAGTTAATTGGAGTTGCAAACGTATTGTCAACGATAAGAGGAACCTCGTGCGCATGAGCGGCATTTGCAAATCTTTCAATATCGAAAACAGTCAAAGCAGGGTTTGCGATAGTTTCGCCGAAAACAAGCTTGGTGTTCGGCTTGAATGCGGCTTCAAGCTCCTCATCCGAGCAGTCCGGCTCAACAAAAGTGAAGTCAATACCCATTTTCTTCATCGTAACGGCAAAGAGATTATATGTTCCGCCGTAAATCATGGAAGAAGCGACAACATGATCGCCGCAGTTTGCGATATTGAACACTGCATAGAATGATGCCGCCTGTCCCGAAGAGGTAAGCATAGCCGCAGAACCGCCCTCAAGCTCGCAAATCTTTTTTGCAACCATATCATTGGTCGGATTCTGAAGCCTTGTGTAAAAATAGCCCTCTGCCTCAAGGTCAAAAAGCTTGCCCATATCCTCACTGGTGTTGTATTTATATGTGGTGCTCTGGATTATGGGAATCTGTCTCGGCTCACCGTTACCCGGAGTATAGCCGCCCTGAACACATTTAGTTTCAATTCTTTTTTCGCTCAACAAAATCATATCCTTTTATACTAATTTTTTTAAATATTCCAAGCCTTTCGGCACAGCCGTCAACGGGCTCTCCCTGCCCTCATATTCGAGAGTAACCCAGCCGTCGTAGCCCGAATTTTTTATAAGCTCAACGCATTCCTTAACGGGAACAATTCCGTCGCCGAGAATCGAACCGCAAAGATGGTTGCCGTCTCTCGTGTCAAAATATCCCTCTGGAGTCGGAACGCTTTTATCGGCAAAGTAGAAATCCTTAACGTGTGCATAAAAGATATGCTTCACGCCAACCTTTACGGCATCAAGCGGCATTTCATCTGCACAAAGGAAGTTGCCTATATCAACAAGCCAGCCGAAATTATCGTCATTGACTGCATTTATAAGGGCCTCTACCCTGTCGCTCTGCTGACAGTAAAAACCGTGATTTTCAACTGAGGTTTTAATGCCCTTTGTCTTTGCGTATTCCGTGACCGCCTTACAGCCCTTTGCAAGCACAGGCAAATATTTTTCAAAGCCTGTCTTGGAAAATCTTTCAGCTTCGGGTCCGATAGTCGCGTCATGGCGCATTGTTTTTACACCGAGAATCTCGGCAATGTTCACCTCACCCTTGAGGCGTTCAATCTCCGAATCAACATTTCTGTTTATAAAATCCGCACCGATGGCATAATTTGAAATCATTACACCCTTTTCATCGGCATAGGCACGAAGCTCCTTGGCATATTCGATTTTATTCTTCTCTCCGGGGTTGATTTCGGCAAATTCAATGCCCTCAAAGCCCATCTCTTTGGCAAGGTCGATTCTTTCAAAGTCACTGTTCCCGAGCTGAGAATAGCTGTAGCTGCTGACAGAAATCTTCATTTTAAGCACCCATTTTACCGTTGAGGAATTCAACAGCCTTTCTTATATCCTTTTCGGGATCGTCGCCGACCTCTCTTTCAATGGTGAGGAAGCCCTTATAGCCGATATCCTCAAGAGCCTTGAGATATTCATCCCAGTTAACGCTGCCTTCGCCGAGCGGAACCTCAATGAAGCTGTCCGCCGTCACGATATGGGATTCAACCATGCCGTAGATAATATCGGGATCGACATAGTAGTTCTGTTTGCCGTCCTTGGCGTGAGTATGAACAATGTAATCCTTTAAATTATGTACAGCCCCCGCCGGATCGTCTCCTGTAACCATAACAAGATTAGCCGGGTCAAGATTAACGCCTACACCCGTTGAGCCGAGCGAGTCAAGAAATTTTTTAAGTGTAGCCGATTTTTCGGGACCTGTTTCAATTGCAAAATGAGCGCCGATGTCGTCCGCATAGCGGCTCAGCTCAAAACAAGCCTCCTGCATTATCTTAAATCTGTCGGTATTCTCATCCTCCGGAACAACGCCGATATGAGTTGTAACAACGTCCGTTCCGAGCTCCTTGGCAAGGTCAAGAATTCTCTTTGATTTTTCAATCTTCCAAACGTTGTTTTCAGGATTCGTAAATCCGCCACCGCCGAGATCGCCGCAAAGTGCGGAGATAACAAGACCGTTATCGGCAACAAGGCTGCGAAAATCCGCTCTTTTCTGTCCTACAAGGTTTTCGGGAGCCATCTCACCGCTTGTGGAATAAACCTGAATACCGTTCGCTCCAACCTCGGCAGCCTTCTTAACCGCCGACTTTATATCAACTCTGAAGCTGTCAATAATTACACCAATCGGAAATCTATACATAATATACACTCCTCATTAAATGTTACCATTAAATTATACATACAATTTATAAATAAATCAATACGAAAATAAGATTATTTATTGAACAGATAAACAGAAAAAAGCCGCAAACCATAAGGTTCACGGCTTGGTGACTCATCGGGGATTCGAACCCCGGACACCTTGATTAAAAGATAATATTACCAAATGTGGTCAAAACCGCGTAGAATCAACGATTTCGCTGACGTCAATATTTGTAATTTACCACTAATTTACCACTTTGAGTCGGCAAAACCGTTTTTATTGTTTATTTTTATATTTTGCCATCTCTCCGGACAATAGATTTATTGCTTCCGACGTATCTAACTTTTGCATATCAACATAGTATTTGTCCGTCGTTACAGAATTTGAATGGCCCATCAGAGCTGTTGTTTTTCGAACCGGTACATCTAACTCAGCAAGCATTGTTGCATATGTATGTCTTAAATCATACGGACGGAATACTTCAATGTCAAGCTTTTTCTTTTTCGTTGGATTGTATTTATTGCATTTATTATTGTAATGAATATCCATATCAAGCAAATATGATTTCCATTTTTTATTTAGTGCGGAGGAAGATAATAACCTACCTTTTTTATTGGTAAAAATGAGTTCTCTGTTTTTATGCTTCTTTTTATTGCTACTGACCCATTCGCTTAGCGGCTCGGGAATACCGATTCTTCTAAACCTATACTCTGTTTTGGCGTACCCTTGTCTCATCTTTGGTTGCGAGCCGCTTATCAGTTCGACTGTTTTATTTATATTAACATAGTACAAACCTGATTCTGAATCATAAGCAATATCTCCCCATGTCAAAGCAACGGTTTCTTCCGGCATCAATCCGCAAAGCAGCATAAAAAGGCAATACGGCCTTAGCGGGTGGTTAAAATTTAGAACTCGATTTATCTCTTCCCTGGTAAGAGCACGATGCTTTGTATTTACTTTTTTTGATTTGGATTTAACAGTAATACCGTCAGCGTAATTAAAAGGAATCAGAAGCTCCCTTTGTGCTCGTTTGAATACAATATTAAGAACATTAATAATTACATTTATGTACCTCTGCGATGGATAATATTTCTTATCCTTTAACTTTGTATTTGCAAAATCTTTCACACATTCTTCTAAAATTAGTGGAGTAATTTCGCAAATTTTATATTTCCCAATACGAGAAATTATCTGCTTAGCAGCATATCCGTACAAATCCGATGTGCTTGTTGCAACCTCGGATTTTACACTATCGTGCCAGTCAATAATATAATCGGCGACAGTTTGTTCCTTCTTACCGACTATTGTAGAATTTATCCTGCCGTTAAAATATTTTTTGATTTTACTGTCAAGTTCTTCTTCAGACGGTGCGCAAAATCTGACTCCATCAACTTGTCTACGATAATACTTCTTTTTGCTCTTATTTGTTTTCTTATTTGTCATAAAATATTTCCTCCTGTTTAAGGTCAAATTAAGAGAAGTGATTTTAAAACAGATTTTCTGCCTGCCAAATTTTTCTCTCAAAGGAAATATGTCATTTGAAGATTTGATTTCTTATTTTAAAACAGTTTTTAAAGAATAATTGTTTTAAAATTAAATCAGATTTAAAAAGCCAGAATTTTATCATAAATTTAGCGTGAAAGGCTTCAAAGTACAAATAATGAGTAAGTAATGCTTAATTAACAAAAATCCCCCGCAGAAAATGACTGCGAGGGATGAATGTTATGTATTTAGTTTTTCTTAAAGAAAGTGTTTGTTACAACTGTTTTCTTAAATCCGTCTTGGTCACGATAATACATCGCATGAATAACTTTTTTAATTTTGATTGAAGTGTCCTTGTCTAACTTTAGCTCCTTGGCGGTGTGATTAAAGTCGCAGGCGAGAATTTCCGACGGCATCATTTCCCAGCCCGGGAGTAACAGTTCATTCTCGATGAATGATGAAAAACTGCCGATAATAACACCTGCCATAATAACATAACTCTCGTCAATAGCTTTGCTTTGCAAAAGGCGCTGCCAGTGTACAACGGTCTCAAAGGCTTCTCTTGTCGCCTGGATTCTTTCGTAAAGTTCTGCTTCCGTGATTGCTGTCCGCTTGCAGGTAAATGCCTCAAATTGGTTGACGGTACAAAGACACGGAACCGCAAGCAGCGGCGGCAATGCCTTTGAGATATCCACGAGATACCTATACATTACATTAAGCGGGACTTTGTTTAATGCAAAAAATCTCTCGAACTCTACAAATGCATAGTTAGTATCCTTAACATCGGTTACCATCAACAAATTGTCGTCATATATTATGCCGTCAATTTTTTTGAAGCTGTTAATGACATTCTCAGCTTTTTCCATAGTATCCATCCACAGTGCTTTGCGTTGTACCCGACCGTCGGTAACGGTCATTGTCAATGCTCTTTGTCCGCCCGGAAAATCTTCCCTTGCATCTCTTACCCAAAAAACCCCAGTCGTACTTTTTGCCATATCATTAGTTGTTTCTTTCATATATAATCCTTCTTTCTCAAATATTTGTTTTGTAAACCTGTATATTGCCAAGTGCAAAATTCTTTGCGCTGAAACTGCCGGGGTCAACGTCCTTAACAGCCTCAAAAAATTCGAATATTTTTGCATCAAGGTCGTCAATCGCATTGAGAATCATAGCCTCCAAAAAGCAAGGCTGTTTGGCACTGCCGTACTCAAGTTTGCCGTGATGTGAGATAAGCATATGCAGCACCGCAGTACGCACGGCATCTGATAAGTTAAGCTCATCGCACAATTTGTCAATGCGGATAGCGCCCATAACAAGATGACCGAGCAGGTTACCGCTGACTGTGTATGTGCTCTTGGGACCAAGCTCGCACGCCTCAATCTCGTCTATTTTGGCTAGGTCATGCAAAATTACACCGGTCAAAAGCAGGTCACGGTTTATAGATGGATATACCTTGCAAATTGCCAAGGCTGTTTGCATCATGCAGTAGGTGTGGTGACAAAGACCGCCGACACAAGCGTCATGCATACTTAGCGCAGCCGGATAATACTTAAATTCCTTTTCAACTTGCTGCAATGCAGTTGATGCAAGCTGTAAAAGCTCTTCATTTTTGAATGAGTAAATAACGTCATATATCTCCGACAGAGCTTTATCGCAGTCCAGCGGTGTACAAGGCACGTAGTCCGCAATGTCAAGCTCTTCTTTGTCAACCGGTAAAATCTGAGTGACGTTAACCTGTACTTGGCCGTTATAGTTGGATGCGGTGCCGACTATACGTTGAAGCGTCATAACATCAAATGCAGGCTTGTCACCGGTATAGCCCCACTTTTTTGCTTTAACGTCATTGTCTTTGTCGGTCAGCCTCAAATCCAAGTAGTTGTTACCGGTTTTGGTGGTCTTGACCTCAACACTTTTAATGAGAAATATCCTGTCGATTTTTTCGTTGCTTGTGATTTTCATAAATAAAACATCCTTTCAAATTAAAAATTAAATTCGTTGTTAATTAGTCCCTGACGGAATGCATCGTCGTTCTCGAAAATCCGATGCATGATTTTTTTGACTCTACGGGCGATTGATTTGTCAACATTGTAGTTTTGCATTTGATAGTTTATCTCGTGGAAAAGAATATCCTCCGCTCGTTCTGCATTTGCCGACGGGAAATCATTCTTAAAAAACCAAGATAGACTTGCAATCATTGCCGCTGCGAGAATTATATCTTTATCACGTAACCTGTTTTGTTCGGCAAACTCTTTCCATTCCCAAATCATCCAAAATGCATTGAGCGCACAATCATATCGCTTGGCAAGCTCAATCTCGGCAATCGGAGTTGCATAATTTTCGTCGCAGTACATCTGATACGCTCTCACAATCGCAAAACAAAGGTCCTGCAAATCTTCTCTGAAATTATGAATCTCGGAGAAGAAATAGCGAAAAATTATCTCAACCGGGATTTGACGATTCGCAAAAAACTCAGGGAGATTTAGCTCGGAAATATCGACGTCATCGTCCATATCATCAATCGTAAGGATTTCCTCAGAGTCGATTTTTCCTGCGATTTGAAAAAATCTTTCTCTCACGCTTTCCGCGTCAAATGTCGGTGAGAATTGCATAGCGGTTCTCAAAATTTTACCGTCGGAAACCAACAAATAAAGCAGATGCTCGTCCCTTGCTGTTTGGTCCGATGCGCTCCTAACAAAGTACACACCGTCTGCTCGTCTCTCATTGTATGCTTTTAAATTTTTCATAAATTAATCCTTCTTTCTAAAATTTTGTTATTCTTTTTAAAACTTTGCCGTAAAAACTAAATCATAATGTTCAGCTCCTTGTTCCTAAATTACATGTTAAATATGTCATATAAGAGGAATCTGAATCTCAAAAAATCAAAGCCGCCTCGCAACTAACGAGACGGCATAAATTCGTTTGTTCCCGAAACACTTTTCTGACATAATTTACATGTAAAGCATGACAACAAGAGTTAAAGGATGTTTTACGGGTGGCGTGGTTTGCCCCTTTCCACGGCACAGTTGACGCTGTGCTTTGCCACATACTGCACACGGCAGTATTAGCTGTCTGCCAAAGACAGCAGGCACACATCTGCATTACGGCACAGTCTCAGGTCGTAGCAGAATGTGTGCAACACAACGAAAAATTTGTGGAGCCAAAAAGAGATAATGCTTATACTCCACAAAGCATCACGGCAGGTCTCGCATATACGGTTACGCCGATTTTTGTCGGAGTAAACGGATATGTTGGGAGTATGAGACAAGCGCACAACCATAAGTGCGTGCCGAAAAAATGGCGAAACAAATGTGGGTATGAATTTTCCTTAACAAATAATATTCAAAGGGGGAATAAAAATGGGACATAAAAACAAAAAGTCACTTACTCGTCAAGTACAGCAAGTGTTCGAAAGCAAACTAAGAATAGGATACAGTAAGCACAAAGACAAGCACGACGGTATAAGCGACAATTACATCTACAGCTATAGCACGCTAAAGACCTATATCAAGGAGGCAAACTATTTTGTTAAATATTGCAAAAATAAGCACGGTTGCAAGACACTTGAACAGTGCCACCCGTATATTCCAGAGTGGATAGACAGCCGTCGGCATCTGTCCGCTTATACGCTCAAGCTGGACATATCGGCTTTGGCAAAGCTCTACGGAGTTAAAGCATCAGAGCTTGAAATTGAAACGCCTTCAAGATTGATGGGAAATATAACACGCTCAAGAGGCGTAAAAAAGAGCGACAAGCATTTCTCGGAGCTGCGAAACGCTGATTTTGTCGAGTTTTGCCGAAGCACAGGATTACGCCGAGCGGAGATAACGGCTTTGCGTGGCAATATGCTTGCAACAGACGAGCGAGGCAGACTGTGCATAGCCGTAACGGTCGGAGCCAAGGGAGGTCGACCGAGACTGGCTCCGATAGTCGGCAATGTAGACAAAATTAAGACGATGATGGATGCCGCCGGTAACGAAAAGGTCTTTAAAAAGGTCCCGACCGGAGCAGATATACATAGCTATCGTGCGGACTATGCGACGTCGATATATAACCAATACGCACGACCTTTGAATAAGATACCGTATGACAGAATCAACAAAGGCACCGGGAAAAGATATCAGAGCGAGGTATATGTATGCCGAGGAGAAAACGCCGGGAAAAAATTTGATAAAAAAGCAATGCTCGAAGCCTCACACGCCCTCGGCCATAACCGCATCTGCGTTGTCGGCGAGCATTATTTAAAAAATTAAATTTTTTGAACGATATTATTTTAAAACAATTTACGAAACTATTTTTAAATGATTTTTTAATCATGTTCTTTGTAACAAAGTACTATATTTTGGACTATATAAAAGCTGTTTTTGATTTTTATTATTGAAATATTTATTAATATATTGTATAATTTTCTTGTGCTATATAACCGTCTTATACTAATTATTTTATGAAATGTATTGACTTTTTTAAAAAATTGTGAATTCATTTGATTTAATAAACCTTAATAGATACTGTATAAGATAAAGATAATACAACAAATCATGCTAAAAATTAGAGGAGATTAAAATGGACTGGGAAAAGGAAATTATAAGGATATTTGAAAAAAATGATAATAAGCTAAATTTACAACAAATATTCAGTTATATTGAAACTGATAATAATATTAAACTTAGTCAAGGAAAAAAACTTCTTATTCGTCAAAAATTGAATAACCTATCTAACAAAATTCAGTTTAGTATTATTGAAGGGAATTCCATGTATGAACTGATTCCTCAAAAGAATTATAATGAAAAGATTGAATCAATTGATGACTTATACAAGAAAAGCATTAAAAACGAGTATGTATATCCAGATACATCTGAAATAAAACTATTTAAAAGAATAAAAAGAGAGTTCCAAAAATGCACATATATAGGAGATATTTCTTTATCTGATGAAGAATATAGCATTATAATTGAGTATTTAAAAAAATATATAAATTCAATAGATACTAAACCATATAATGTTTCCAATATTTTTTTAGCGACATCACTTGTATATATTGGAATAAAATATTACGACAGAGCGTATTGGAAACATCTTGAAGAAGAAACAGGTATTTACAGAATAGATAGACAGACTCAGCAAAAAATTGGTCGAATTTTTTTCAACACACTGGTTAAATTTGATAAGCGACATGTTGAAGAAAATGAAATTGTAAATAACATTTTAATGCATTGTTTTGTTACAGCAAAATACGCAGAAGAATTTTTTGATTTTTTATTTGCATACTACAATTTCGACCTTGATAGGGATTTAACGCAAAACACACCTGAGATGATGTCACATCTTGTTGAGGCAATGAAAAAATCTGATAATCATTCATTGCGCACTTACAAAATAAAAAAGCATACCGCAGACGCCGTGATGATGAATGAAAAAGGCTGCAAAATCAGAATTGGAAATGTACTGAAGTACATTGATACTTATATTTTTGAGGATAAACTTCCAGATAAGTCTCAGAACAGAATTGCAAAGCTTTTTGTTGAGTGGGCGAAGAATAGTAAAAGATTTGCTTTAGAAAAGAGCAACTATGCCTCCGTTAAGGTACGTGATAAAAAGCGTTTCCACTTACCATATTTTAATTTGGATTTAAAAACGAAACATTTTAGGATAGTTTTACCGGTGCAAACTATACGTACTGACTTTGATGAAAATACACCTATTATATCATGGCAAATAATAGGACAGTCTTTTTCAGAAAAATTCAATGTCGATTGTGAAGAAACTGTTTTAGGATACAAAACCGAAAGTATAAAATATTTCGATATTGCTTCAGAATGTTTATTTGAAACAATTAATATCAAGCTGTTATATAACGGCATAGTAAAAAAATCATTTACTATTAAATCTGATTCTGTTAGATTTTTTGATTTAGATGACGGAAACTGGATTAAATATGATGTATATATTAGAGCAGGAAGCGTTTTTGCAGTAACTTTAAATAGTGATAACCTTCAAAGTGAAAAAGTTGTTACTATTGAAAGCATTGCCGGGTTGAAGGCATATGAGCTTATGTTAGAAACCGGTGATATTATAAAACTGCCATCCGGACAACCGCTATCTGTCGGAAAGCCATTAGAAGAAGGAATTGTTTCTGATAGCTTGGTGAAAAATGTTTTTGTTAAAAGAGATGGTTGTGATTACCCTGTTTATTCAAAAGCACCCTCTTTGCATTTTAATTTGTCAGACCATGATGTAAGGGGAACAGTTATAATTATCAACAATGAAAAATCAAGGTTTGATAAGGCTCTTGCATCACAGTTTAATAGTTCTGACGGAAAATCTAATTATTTATTAGATTTAAAAACGTATTGCCTTGAAGACGGAATATATAGCGTTAGTGTAAATATTCCGTCGGAAAGAAGAATTAGGAAGTATGAATTTGCCTTAGTAAATGGATTGAATATTATTTTTGATAATGCACTATACATATATTCAGAGAAGGGCAAAATGAAAATCAGTACTGATAAAGTACATGATGTAATTGATTTTGATATAAAACCCGAAGATGATAATTTGCTTTACACTATATCAAAAATTGACTTATTCATTTCAATACCGGCATTCAAATGGAAATACGCTGAAAATGATTTGTGGGAAATCAAAGAGCCAGAAATTGTATGGTATAAAGAGTTCCCAAAAATAATTTATTTTAAATTTCCCGACACCTCTATTCGTGTGTTCGGCGATACCATAAACATTGATGTAGAAAAAAATGAAATTATATTAAATAAAAATAAAGATACAAATATTTTTATATGCGATACTACAAAAATTCCATCATGGTGGTATGGAACAACCAATTATTCTATAAAAATTGGATATGATAATTCATATTTTGATTTTTTGACTATCATAACAAAGAATATTCTTAACAAAGCAGCCATAAGTAATAATCCAATAAATAGTTCCATAATTGTTAAATCGGACATTTCGGGGTTCAATGATTGTGCTGCAGATGTTTGGAATGATAATATATTGATTGCCGAAAAAGTTCCTGTTAAGTCAAATGGATTCAGCGTTAAAACAACGAATTTGTCCGGAAAATTTAAAGTTGTATTCTTTGAATACGATTCAGATGAAGATGATGAGTTTGGACTGGATGAACCTGTATATTCAGAAATTGGGACAATAAGAGATACTCTTCATACTGATTTTGACATTACAAATACCACTTTAACCATAAAACTCATTACAAGAGATAAAAGACAAGGCGAATGGTTTGAGCCGGAAAAATATATATTAGCGGACACTTGTATAATAAACAATTTTAAAATAGTTGATGAAGTTGAAGATGGCTTTATTGGAACATTAAAATCACGTAATTGCATTATCAACGGATTAACTGTTTCTGTTAAATTTAAAGAAAAATCCGACTATACAAAAACTTTTATTGAATATTATGACGATGAACTAAAATCATTTATTCCATTTATTTATGACAGAACCAATAAGTCTTTAGGTTTAAATGATTATCTCAAATCATCAAAGCGCTTTTTCGTATCAAATGGATATTACTATATAACGAGGAAGAAATAAAAATGGAGGAAGACAAAATGGCATTTTCACCTGTACAAGCATCAAAAAATATAACCGAAAAGTATTACAGATATCTAAAAACATCCTTCAATATCAGAGAACCATATTCGGATGAATTTAAAGTTCTATTAAAAAAAGAAAATACGTTGGCAAAAGGCCCGTATCTTGAAGTAACAGATTCTTTCTTGAGCGGGCACTCGATAAGTGAATTAATTGATGAAGGCTTGTTGCCGGAAACTTTTTCAAAAATTAGAATGAATCAAACACGTCCGCTGTATCTTCATCAGGAAATTGCATTAAGAAAAGTAGCAAATGAAGGAAAAAACATTGTTGTTTCGACAGGAACTGGTTCTGGAAAAACCGAAAGCTTTTTGCTTCCTGTTTTACGTTATCTTATTAACGAAGTCGAAGGCGGAACAATATGCCCCGGAGTAAGAGCATTATTTGTATACCCTATGAATGCTTTAGCAAACGACCAAATAGAGAGGCTTAGAACGGTATTAGCGGATTATCCTCAAATTACATTTGGCGTATATACCGGTCAAACTGAAACAAAAAAAGAGCGAGCTTTGATAAACTACAAAGCATTAAACGATAATAAGAATCCAATAAGCAACGAATTGATTTCAAGAGAGGAAATGATTGAAAATCCTCCACATATTCTTGTGACTAATTATGCAATGCTTGAATACTTAATGGTAAGGCCTACAGAAAATGTCTTCTTTGAAGGCGAAAGAGCTCATTTTTGGAAATTTATTGTTTTTGATGAAGCTCATGTTTATCACGGCTCAACAGGTATTGAAGTTTCGATGCTTTTTAGAAGGCTCAAGGCAAAACTTCAAGCAAAAGAACTAACCTATATTCTCACAAGTGCTACACTGGGAAATGATGATTGCAATGAACAGGTTGCTAAGTTTGCTCATAATCTATGTAACGCGCCCTTTTATTCAGACGATGTTATTCGTGCAGTAAGAAACCCTCCTAAACCGTCATTAGGAACTGAAAAGATTCCGGTTTCTTTATACACAAAAATTGCATCTCTTTTGGAATCATATTATTCAGACTCAAAAATCAAATCAGAATTAAGATTAAAAGAATCATTGTCGTTATCAGAAAATTTATATGAGTTAGTTATAAATGATGAAAATTATTGGGTAATCAGAAATTTACTTTGTAAGCCCCAAACAGTTAAATATCTTTCCCGAAAAATGGACTGGTCAGAGGAAGAACTCGCTTCGTTCGTTACCGTTGCATCGCTTTGTGAAAAAGATGGAATAAAACTTTTTGATGCTCGGTATCATATGTTTTTACGTTCAACAGAAAGTGCTTTCATTACTCTTGCACCACACAATCACATATACCTTGAAAGACATAATATTATTCCGGGTAGAACACCAAACGAATCTTTTAAGGTTTTTGAAGTATCAACATGCAGTTATTGTAATGCCGTATATTTAATGGGAAAAATAGAGAATAATATACTTGAACAGTATTCAAGTATTTCTGAAGATGTTTCAAAAGATATTTTCCTATTGTCAAGCGGTTTAAATGACACTGATTGTGACCATACATTGGAAGACGAAGGCATCGATGCGGAAGAATATTTAATATGCCCACACTGTGGTTATGTTAAGAAAAAAGGTGCTATGAAGTCATGTGAGCATAAAAAGGAAGAATATATTCCTGTTTATAGGCTCAAATTGACAAAAGGAAAGCAAGTATTAACAAAATGTCCTAAATGTGAGGGTGTAAACACAGCTGGTGTTCTCAGAACATTTTATAGTGGTGCTGAAGCAGCGACAAGCGTTATCGGTACGGCACTGTTTGAAGAACTTCCGGAATATGAAGTTAAGGTGGAAGAAATGCCAGAAGAAGATGACGAGTTTTCAGTCTTATTTTCTGACGAACCTGATGAAATTGAAAATAAAACAAAAAAAGCAAAGCAATTTATTTCTTTTTCGGATAATAGGCAAGCAGCTGCATATTATGCAAGTTATTTAAATATTACTTACAATAATATCTTATACAAAAGGATTATAATCGAAGCATTAAAAGATGCTCACTCAGAAACAATTTCCGCTAATGAACTTGTAAACAGAGTCGAAGGCTTATTTCATAAATATGGAATCAGAAACGAAGTTGCAGAAATCAGTGATTATAACCAAGAAAAAGAAGCTTGGAAAGCAGTTCTGAAGGAGTTGGTTGATAATAACGGTAAGAGCTCTTTATGCAAATTTGGTTTGCTTGATATAGGGTTTGATTTTGAAGGTGCCTTAAAGAAATACAATATTTCATCGCAAGAGTTTTCTGATATGTGTTCCTGTTTTGCTTTATCAATGCTTAGCGACGCGGCGATTGATTATAATATTTCACTAACCGAAAAGGATTTAGACTATTTTACGCATAATGGAATTAGATATAATTATACTTGTTCTGATTCGTCAAAAAAATATACTAAGTCGTTTGTTCCATCAAAAGCAGGCTTTTTAAATAAAAGACTTGATTATTTAATTCGAATAATTCAAAAAAAGCAAGAAAAATCTTTGGAAGCATCCTCTATTAATGTAGATGAAGCAACAATCTTACTTAAAAAAATATGGGAATCGATTTTTGTTAAACAAAAGATTGTTACTACGAGAGATGGATTCTATATGATTGATTTTAATAAGGTGAAAATCAGTAAAAACAGGCAGTGGTATATTTGTTCAAAATGCAAACAAATTACTTCACATAATGTTGAGAATATATGTCCAACATATAAGTGTGCCGGTACATTGATTCCGGTAGATTGTAGTAAGGAGTTTAAAGATAATCATTACTATAGAATATATAATGACCTTGATATTCGAGATTTATCTGTTGTTGAACATACGGCTCAGCTCGATAGAAAGCAGGCATATGATTATCAAAATCGATTTAAAAAGAAAGAGATTGATGTGTTGAGTTGTTCGACAACCTTTGAAATGGGTGTTGATGTTGGTAGTCTCGAAACTGTATTTATGAGAAATATGCCGCCTTCACCGTCAAATTATGCTCAAAGAGCCGGTCGAGCCGGTCGAAGCAATCAATCAGCAGCGTTTGCCCTTACATATTGTAACAAGGCCAGTCATGATTTCACTTATTTTAAAGACCCTGTTAATATGATTAAAGGCGAAATCAAGCCCCCAAGATTTAAGATTAGCAACGAAATAATCGGTATCAGACATTTATATGCTTCAGCACTGGGTATGTTTTGGAGACACTATCCTCAGTATTTCAAAACAATACATGAGTTTGCTGATTTAATTGAAGGTGGCAAGACCGGCTTTGATATTTTCAAAGAGTATCTGTATTCTTACCCGGAAGATATGAAGAAATATCTAATATCTTTTTTGCCCAAGACACTTTCGGATGCTTATAATGTTGAGCATTTTGGATGGGTCAATGACTTGGTCGGTGATGAAGGAAAAATGACTCTTGCAATCGAAAAATATAAAAGCGACATTCAAACTCTTCGGGAAGAAAGAGAACGATTATTTAAAGAAGGCAAACATGTTGATTCTATAAGTCAAAGAATTAAAACATACACAGAAGAACGAAATATAGCATTCTTTTCAAGAAACAATATTCTTCCTAAGTATGGATTCCCGGTCGATACTGTTGAAATGTTGTTGCCCGATTCAAAGAATGGATTACAATTAACGCGCGACCTTTCTATGGCAATCTCTGAATATGCACCCGGTTCGCAAATTGTAGCTAACAATCAACTCATAACAAGTAGGTATATCAGAAAAGTTCCGAAACTTGGTTGGAAAACATTTTCTTATGTAGTTTGTCCTGAATGTAAAACATTAAACAAACAGGTGTATGTAAACGATGATACATATATTGAATCGTGTTGCCAATGCCATACTCTTTTCGAAAAATCACAAACAAAAACATTTATCATTCCGGAAATGAGTTTTATAGCAGAAAGCGATATTAAAACACCTGGATTAAAAAAGCCGGAGAGAACTTATCGAGGTGAAGTATCCTACTCCGGACATAGAAAAGATGTAGATGGCGTGGATTATATTCTATGGGGTAAAAAGATTACTTTGTTGAACTGCCCAAATGATGAAATGGCCGTTCTAAATAGCAGCGACTTTTATGTATGTCAAAAGTGCGGATATGCAACAAATGAATTAAACAGATTCTTTAAGTATACAACGCATAAACATAAGAATTCTACTGGATACCCCTGTAGCAACAGTCAATTATGTAAATATTCTCTCGGATATTGTTTCAAAACAGATGTAATTCGACTTGATTTTGTAGATAATCCAATAACAGATTGGATAAAGGGATATACTGTTCTTCAGGCATTTATAAGAGGAATTTGTGCTTATTTATCTATTGAAGAGAACGATATATCAGGATGTCTGCAAAAATCAGATTCCGGTTACGAAATTGTAATATATGATACAACGCCGGGTGGCTCTGGACACGCAAAACGCCTTAATGATAAAGACAATTTGAGAGGCTCTATTTTGGCCGCAATTAAAATCGTTTCCGAATGTACTTGCGGCGGCGATGAGGCGGACACAACATGCTATTCATGTCTCAGGAACTATCGTAATCAGAAATATCACGATGAAATGAAAAGAAAATATGCAATAGAGTTTTTTCAGCATCTAATTAATTAAAACAATTAGTAATCGCCTGAAAATTCAAACCAATCTTACAGCCCCTGCAGAGTAATATCTGCGGAGGCTGTAAATATATGATTACACATTTCGATATTCAAAGCACGTATAAGCGTACCGTAAAACACTGCTTTTAAAAATTATATGTTGATAAACCGGTTAATATTTGTTACACTGTTCTACAGAATAAAAGTGAAGGCAAGATTTTTAAGTCTGAAAATTTGTACTTTTATCTGTTATAATGACTTTATATTGAAAAAATCGGATTCATATGGTATAATATCTACACTCACACTTTGATAAAGAAAGAGGTGCAACAAAATGGCTGTTAGCTATAAAAAATTGTGGCATATTCTTGTTGACAGGGATATGAAGAAGAAGGATTTGGAAGCTTTGGCAGGATTGAGTCACTATACAATGAGTAAAATGAGCAGAGATGAAAATGTAACTACCGAAGTGCTTGGTAAAGTATGTGCTGCGCTTAATTGTAAAGTTGAAGATATTATGGATTTTATTCCCAACGAAGATAACTAAGTTTGCCATATAGGACATGATATTCAGAAAATTTAGAATGAAAAACTAAAAAATATGGAGGTTAACTATGAATAAGCAGCAATTAGCCGCTAAGATTTGGGAATCTGCAAATAAAATGCGTTCCAAAATCGAGGCGAATGAATATAAGGACTATATTTTAGGCTTTATTTTCTACAAATTCCTTTCTGAAAAAGAGGTTAAATACTTAAAGGCTAACGAGTGGACAGACGAGTATATTCCTGAATATTTAACAGAGGAAGATGCAGATACAGTTGAGAATGTTCAGAAAAACTTAGGATATTTTATTTCTTACGATAACTTGTTCTCAACTTGGCTTGCAAAGGGAAGTGATTTTAGCGTTCAAGATGTTCGTGATGCCCTTTCTGCTTTTAGCCGTTTAATCAACCCAACGCACAAAAAGGTATTTGAAGGCATTTTCGATACGCTTCAAACAGGTCTGTCTAAATTAGGTGACAGCGCTGCTTCACAATCTAAATCTATAAGCGACCTCATTCAACTTATCAAAGATATTCCTATGGACGGTAAGCAGGGATATGATGTTCTCGGTTTTATTTATGAATATTTGATTGAAAAGTTTGCCGCCAACGCAGGTAAAAAAGCCGGCGAGTTTTATACTCCTCATGAAGTATCTTTGCTTATGTCCGAAATCGTGGCTAATCACCTAAAGGACAGAGAAAAAATTGAAATATTCGACTCAACAAGCGGTTCAGGCTCATTGCTTATCAACATCGGTAAGAGTGCGTCGAAATATATTGAGGGTGACAATAAAGTTAAATATTATGCTCAGGAATTAAAGCAGAATACATATAACCTTACCCGTATGAATTTGGTTATGCGTGGCATTGAAGTTGACAACATCGTAACCCGAAACGGCGATACTTTGGAGGACGACTGGCCGTATTTCGATGAAAACGACCGGATAGGAACATATAAACCGCTGTATGTTGATGCCGTTGTATCCAACCCACCTTATTCTCAGGCTTGGAATCCTACTGATAAAGAAACCGACCCTCGTTATGCCGGTTACGGAGTGGCACCTAAAGGCAAGGCGGATTATGCTTTTTTATTGCACGACCTTTATCATATTAAGTCTGATGGTATTATGACCATTGTACTTCCTCACGGTGTACTTTTCCGTGGCGGTGAAGAAGGCGAAATCCGCAAAAACTTAATAGAAAAGAATAAAATTGATGCAATTATAGGTTTGCCTGCAAATATCTTTTACGGCACAGGTATTCCGACCATAATTATGGTTTTGAAACAAAAGAGAGCCAACACTGATGTTTTAATTGTTGATGCCTCAAAGGGATTTGTAAAAGAGGGTAAAAATAATAAACTTCGGGCTTCAGATATTAAGAGAATTGTCGATGTTGTAACATGCAGAGAGAGCGTGGACAAGTATTCAAAGGTTGTCAGCCGTGATGAAATCAGAGCAAACGACTACAACTTAAATATTCCGAGGTATGTTGACTCTTCAGAGGCCGCCGAGTCTTGGGATATTTACGCTTCTATGTTTGGCGGACTTCCGATTTCCGAGATAGATGAACTTAAAGAATATTGGAGAGCGTTCCCCGCACTTCGTTCTGCCTTGTTTGAAAATACATCTTCAGAGTATTGCAAGCTCATTGTTGATGATATTAAAAAGGCAATTAAAGAACACGCTGATGTAAAGAATTTTGAAAGTGAATTTCAAACTGTTTTCGGCAATTTTGATGAGTATTTATATGACGAATTGATTACAAAAATGGAAAGCCTGAGTATATCCAAGACAGAAGAAATTTTGTCGAAAAATATTTTTGCAAGAATGACCGACATACCATTGGTTGATAAGTATGAAGCGTATCAACTTCTTGACGATGATTGGACTAAAATAGCGGTAGATTTGGAAATTATACAAACCGAAGGTTTTAGTGCTACCAAAGTCGTTGACCCTAATATGGTAATTAAGAAAAAGGGCAATGTTGAGCAAGAAGTTCAAGAGGGCTGGAAAGGGCATATTATTCCTTTTGAGCTTATTCAAAGCACAATACTTACCGATGACAGAAAAGCAATAAAAGAAAAAGAAAACAGGCTTTCTGAAATTGCTTCCGGTTACGAAGAAATACTTGATACACTTTCGGAAGAAGAAAAAGAGGGCGACTTTGTAAATGAGGATAGTTTTGTATTTGCTGAAATCAAAAAAGCATTGAAGTCAGATAGTGTTGAACCTGAGACTAAGGAAAAACTCAAGTCTGTAGCTGCACTTAATACAGAAGAAAAAGCTTTGAAATCGGCAATTAAGACCGAAAGTGCATTGCTTGAAGAAAAAACCAAAGATACTATTGAAGGATTGTCCGATGAACAGGTTATAGAACTGCTTAAAGAAAAATGGATTAAGCCGCTTATTGACAATCTTATGCAGCTACCCGACAGCATTGTAGCTGAATTGGTTGCAAAACTTGAAACACTTGCCAAAAAATATGAAACAACATTTGCCGAGGTGGAAACTCAAATTGAAGAAACGGAAAAATCTCTTTCTGCTATGATTGATGACCTTGACGGTAGCGAATTCGATATGCTTGGATTGGCTGAATTGAAAAAATTGCTTGGAGGTTGTTCAAAATGACGAAAAAATCAAGCACTCCGGCAATTAGGTTTAAGGGATTTACAGACACTTGGGAACAGCGTAAGGCTATTGATATAGCTGATTACTCAAAGGGAAATGGCTACTCAAAAGGCGATTTGACTGATGCTGGAACCCCAATTATTCTGTATGGCAGACTTTACACCAAGTACCAGTTTGCAATCAGTGAAGTGGACACTTTTGCAGTTCCCCGAAATGGTGCGGTTTACAGTCAAGGAAACGAAGTCATAGTCCCGGCATCAGGGGAAACCGCAGAGGACATTGCACGAGCGTCAGCCGTTGAAAAATCAGGGGTTTTGCTGGGTGGCGACCTTAATATCCTCAGACCATTTGATTTTATAAACCCATTGTTTTTAGCTCTTGCTATCTCCAATGGAGAACCGCAAAAGGAACTTGCTAAAAAGGCACAAGGAAAGTCTGTTGTTCATATCCATAACACTGATATTCAAGAGGTGACAATAGCTTATCCTTCAAGAACAGAGCAAGACCGAATTGTCAGCGTTTTTCGCCAACTCGACAACCTTATCACCCTTCATCAGCGTAAGTATGACAAATTGACCAATGTCAAAAAATCTATGCTTGAAAAAATGTTTCCGAAAAATGGCTCAAATGTACCTGAAATTCGTTTTAAGGGATTTACTGAAGCTTGGGAACAGCGTAAGGTTTCAGAACTGTTTAGAGTTACCCGTGGGTATGTTCTTGCAGCTACACAAACAGAAACGACGAAAACAGACGAAAAGCCTTATCCGGTCTATTCTTCACAGACCAAAGATAAAGGGTTGATGGGATACTACAAAGACTATCTTTATGAAGATGCAATTACTTGGACAACTGATGGCGCAAACGCCGGAACAGTTAATTACAGAGCCGGAAAATTTTATTGTACCAATGTTTGTGGGGTTTTACTCTCAAATGAAGTAAAGGCTAATCAGATGATAGCTGAAGCATTGAACAGTGTAGCAAAGGGATATGTGTCTTATGTTGGCAATCCAAAACTGATGAATAATGTAATGGCAGACATTGTAATTCAGATACCAACACAAGCAGAAGAACGGGAACAGTTATCCTCGTTTTTTGCCAAACTTGACAACCTTATCACCCTTCATCAGCGTGAGTTAGAAAAATTGAAAAATCTTAAAAAAGCGTGCCTTGAAAAGATGTTCGTTTAGGAGGAAAAGTAAATGGGAAAAATTATTTTATATCACGGCAGCCCAAATAAGGTTGTTGTGCCTCAATTCGGCTTCGGCGAGGGCAAACATGATTACGGAAAAGGCTTCTATCTAACAGAAAATATTGAACTTGCCAAAGAATGGGCAGTTTGCAGACCTGACGAAACGAACGGTTGGGTTCATAAATATGAATTAGATACCACAGATTTGAAAGTTTTGGATTTTCAAGAGTATAATGTTCTTTCTTGGCTTGCAGAATTGATGAAACACAGAGATGCTTCCGACTCAAGGCGTTATAAGGTTTTATCTAAAAAGTTTATTGCCGAATATGGTATTGATACAAGCGAGTATGATGTTATAAAAGGCTGGAGAGCTAATGCGTCATATTTCTATATTGCAAAAGAATTTGTACGTGACAATATTGATATTGAAATCCTTGAAGAATTATTATCGTTAGGCGGGCTGGGTATTCAATACTGCATAAAATCCGAGCTTGCTTATTCAAAACTTGCAGAAGTTAAGGACGAACTTATCAGCGTCGATTACAGTGAGTTTAACGAAAAGTACAATGAAAGAGATATAATTGCACGAAAGAAGATGCGTGAACTTGTTGACTCCGACGCCAATAAAGTAACAAATGTATTCAGTACATTACTTGAGAGGTGATTATTATGCCGGCATATCCGGAAGCATATTTGAACGATGTTGTTGAAAATCAAGGCAAACTTTTTGACCTTGTATCACAGAATTATCCCGATAAGGATACTTTTGACTTTATCAACACCTATATGACAAGTAAAACAAGAAAAAGTATTGATGAGGCTAAAGCCTATGTGAACACAATGAGTGCTCCCGAATTGTGGAATTATTTCTGCAAAACCGATAGTTTTGAACTAAAAAAAGGCAAGGCTATCGAGGGCTTTATGCCTGATTGGATAGGCGAATTTTATGCCTACTATCAATGGTATTACAATATTCCGAGCAGTGAAGTAGTCAAAAAAGTACCCGTAAGTTTTTTGATGAAAGCATACAGCGTACTTCACGACTTGGAACTTGATTTAGCTGTTAAAAAAGTTGGTGAAACTCAATGAAAATAATTTGTTTTCACAATCCAAGTGAGAAAAACGGATATTTAAGTAATTGGTATCCGAGTAGGTTTAGCGTAAACTGCATAACCTTTTCTTCGATGGAACAATATATGATGTATAAAAAAGCCGTGTGTTTTGGTGATAAGGACACGGCAGATAAAATACTTGCGACTAATGATGTAGCCAAAATAAAAGCTCTTGGCAGACTTGTCGCAAATTATAATGAGAACTATTGGAATGGAGTTCGTCAAATTGTTGTTTTTGAGGGACTGCTTGCAAAATTTTCTCAAAATGAGGACTTGAAGAAACAGCTTAAAGCAACAGAAAACTGTATTTTGGCGGAATGTGCAGTCAGGGACAAAATATGGGGTATCGGCTTGTCAATGAAAGACCCAAAAAGGCTTGAAATTGACAAGTGGAATGGGCAAAATTTGCTTGGATATGCCCTTATGATGGTGCGTGAACGGTTATAATCCCCTATTACTTGGGAACAGCGTAAGCTGGGTGATGTAGTCAAAGAAATAACCCGTAATGACCCCGAATCGGAAGCACCCATAATGATGATTACGGCAAACAATGGCTTCATTGAGCAATCTGAAAGATATGCTTTTAATAACGCCGGAGAAAGCTTGAAGAAGTATATTCTTCTCAAAAAAGGTGAGCTTGCGTACAATCACGGGGCTTCCAAGTTGCGTCCATACGGTTCTTGTTTTGCATTGACAACAGCAGAAAATGCCCGTATTCCCTTTGTTTATCACTGCTTTTCTGCTGAAAATCAAAATGCGGAGTTTATGTCAATAGAGTTAAATGGTGCTGAGATTGAAAACCAACTTCGCAAGATTGTATCATCCGGTGCAAGAATGGACGGCTTGCTAAACATCTCGTTTGATGAATACACTTCCGTGTCAGTCTTATTGCCCGGTACTGAGGAACAAGACCGCATAGCCGACTTCTTTCGCCATCTTGACAACCTTATCACCCTTCATCAGCGTAAGGAAAAACAAAAAATATGAAATACTAAGGAGAAAATTGCAATGATTTTTAATAAAGAGTCAGATTTTGAGGCGGCTTTAATCAAAATATTATCCGAAAATGGATGGGAAAAAGATGTCTTAAAGTACTACTCCGAAGATGATTTGCTGCAGAACTGGGCAAATATCCTTTTTGAAAATAACAGAGATATTGACAGATTAAATGATTATCCCCTAACAGACAGCGAAATGCAGCAAATTTTGGAACAAATTAAAGCACTTAGGACGCCGTTAAAGTTAAACAGCTTTATTAACGGCAGAAGCGTGTCTATCGTCAGAGACAATCCTAATGACAAACTCCATCTTGGCAAAGAAGTAAGCCTTAAAATCTATGACCGTCGTGAAATTGCCGCAGGTCAGAGTAGATACCAAATTGTACAGCAACCTAAGTTCCCTACAAAGTCAAAGTTATTAAATGACCGCAGAGGAGATTTAATGCTGCTTATTAACGGTATGCCTGTAATTCATATTGAGTTGAAGAAAAGCGGAATACCTGTAAGTCAGGCATACAATCAAATTGAAAAATATTCGCACGAGGGTATATTCAGCGGTTTGTTTTCATTAGTGCAAATTTTTGTGGCAATGTCGCCTGAAGAAGCAGTTTATTTTGCTAATCCGGGTCCTGATGGTAAATTTAATCCCGATTACTATTTTCATTGGGCAGATTTTAATAATGAGCCTATCAACGATTGGGATAAAGTTGCTTCAACGCTGCTTTCCATTCCTATGGCTCATCAGCTTATAGGATTTTATACAGTTGCCGATGATTCTGACGGAATATTGAAAGTAATGCGTAGCTATCAATATTTTGCGGCAAGTGCGATTTCAGATAAGGTTGCCAATGCAAAATGGGAAGGCAATAATCAGCTTGGCGGTTATGTGTGGCATACTACCGGGTCGGGTAAAACTATGACGAGTTTTAAGTCTGCACAACTTATCGCAAGCTCAAAAGATGCCGATAAGGTTATTTTCCTTATGGATAGAATTGAACTTGGCACACAGTCTTTGAAGGAATATCGTAATTTTGCGGGTGCAGGACTGACTGAAGAGCAAAAAAATAATACCGTTCAGGAAACAGAGGATACCAATGTACTGATAGGGAAACTTAAGAGCACAGATACAAAAGATGTTCTGATTGTTACCTCCATTCAGAAGATGAGCAATATCAAAGATGAGTTTGGCGGACGAAATGCTCACGATATTGAATTGATAAACAGGAAGCGCCTTGTATTTATTGTTGATGAAGCACATCGCTCCACTTTTGGAGATATGCTTATTACGATAAAAACCACATTCCCTAAGGCAATGTTTTTCGGCTTTACCGGAACACCTATTCAGGACGAAAACCAAAAGAAAAAGAATACGACGACTACTGTATTCGGTAATGAATTGCACCGATATAGCATTGCAGACGGAATCAGAGATAAAAATGTTCTCGGTTTTGACCCGTATAAAGTATTGACTTTTAAGGATAAGGATGTCCGAAAGGTCGTAGCTTTGGAAAAGGCAAAGGCTAAAACAGAAGAAGAGGCTATTGCTGACCCTGTTAAGAGCAAAGTATATTATAAATATATGGATGCACGTCAAATAAGTATGGCCGGACATCTTGATAAAAAAGGCAACTATATTAAGGGTATTGAGGACTGCATACCTAATGTTCAATATACAACCGATGAGCATACTTCAACAGTTGTACAAGATATTTTAGATAACTGGGTAAGACTTAGCCACAATAGTAAATTTCACGCCATATTTGCAACGAGCAGCATACCGGAAGCTATTTACTACTACCGCTTGTTTAAGAAAATGAAACCCGAACTTAAAGTTACGGCATTGTTTGACCCAAGCATAGATAATAACGGCGGTTTTCAATATAAGGAAGATGGCCTTGTTGAAATTATTTCCGATTATAACGAAAAGTATGGCCAGGATTTCACTATACCTACATTCCCTAAAATGAAAAAAGATATTTCTGCTCGTTTGGCGCATAAAAAACCATATGAAAGAATCGCAAATGAGCCCGACGAACAAATAGATTTGCTTGTCGTCGTTGACCAAATGCTTACGGGATTTGACTCTAAGTGGATTAACACTTTATATATGGACAAAGTTCTTCAATATGAAAATATTATTCAGGCATTTTCCCGTACAAATCGTTTGTTTGGCCCGGATAAGCCTTTTGGTACAATTCGCTATTACAGGAAACCTCATACAATGGAACGCAATGTTAACGATGCTGTAAAACTGTATTCGGGCGACAGACCGCTCGGCTTGTTTGTTCAACACCTTGCCGAGAACTTAAAGCAGATGAACGAACTCTTTGACAGTATTGCGGAACTGTTTAGCAATGCCGGTGTTGAAAACTTTGAGAAGCTGCCTGATGATATTGCAGTCTGCAGAAAATTCGCAAAAGAGTTCAATGAATTAAATGGTTATTTAGAAGCGGCAAAAATCCAGGGCTTTAGATGGGACATCTCATCATATATGGACGATGATACAGGTGAAGTTATTGATGTTACCTTTGATGAAGGTACATATTTAGTTCTTGTTCTTCGTTATAAGGAGTTAAACGGTGAAGGAACAGACACTGACGGCGATGACATTCCTTATGACCTTGTTGGTTATATTACAGAAATTGATACAGGACGAATTGACTCTGACTATATGAACTCTCGCTTTAACAAGTACATAAAATTGCTCAGTATTGAGGGAGCAACAAAAGAAACCATCGAACAAGCCGAAAACGAATTGCATAAGACTTTTGCAATGCTTTCTCAAGAAGAACAGAAATATGCTAATATCTTCCTGCACGATATTCAAAGAGGCGATGTAAACATAGCGGAGGGCAAAACATTGAGAGATTATATCAATGAATATTTGTCAAAAGCAAAAAATGACCAAATTCATCGTCTGACACTTGCAATTGGCGTTGACGAGGAAAAACTTCGCAACATTATGAGTCTGCGACTTAATGAAACAAATATTAATGAGTTTGGCAGATACGAAGAGTTGAAGAAGACCATTGATAAAGTAAAAGCAATGGAATACTTTGAAAAAACAGAAGGTATCAAGCTTATTCCTCCTAAAGTGAATATCAAAGTTGATAATTTGTTGCGAAAGTTTATTCTAAGCGGTGGCTTTGATATAAAAGCACCGACTGACAATGAATAGTTATAACTTTTTTAAAGGGCCAAGAGTAAAAACTTGGCTCTTTTTTACTATTACTTGGGAACAGCGTAAGCTGGGTGATGTAGTCAAAGAAATAACCCGTAATGACCCCGAATCGGAAGCACCCATAATGATGATTACGGCAAACAATGGCTTCATTGAGCAATCTGAAAGATATGCTTTTAATAACGCCGGAGAAAGCTTGAAGAAGTATATTCTTCTCAAAAAAGGTGAGCTTGCGTACAATCACGGGGCTTCCAAGTTGCGTCCATACGGTTCTTGTTTTGCATTGACAACAGCAGAAAATGCCCGTATTCCCTTTGTTTATCACTGCTTTTCTGCTGAAAATCAAAATGCGGAGTTTATGTCAATAGAGTTAAATGGTGCTGAGATTGAAAACCAACTTCGCAAGATTGTATCATCCGGTGCAAGAATGGACGGCTTGCTAAACATCTCGTTTGATGAATACACTTCCGTGTCAGTCTTATTGCCCGGTACTGAGGAACAAGACCGCATAGCCGACTTCTTTCGCCATCTTGACAACCTTATCACCCTTCATCAGCGTAAGCTTACTTAAGATTTTGGAGGAAATTATGCTGAATAACATAAACAAAACAGATTTATTTTACGATTATTACGCTCAATGGATTATGGTGTATAAGGAGGGAGCGATAAGAAAGGTCACAATGGATAAGTATTTGCTTACTCAGTCTTGGATAAAGCAATTAGCTCCGGAGCTAAAGATTTCTGAACTGTCGAGAATAACATACCAGAAGCTGTTAAATGATTATGCTAAGTCACACGAAAGACAAACAACAATGGATTTTCATCACCAGCTTAAAGGTGCTATTTTGGATGCCGTCGATGAAGGCCTTATTGAAAGAGACCCTACCCGAAAGGCAATTATAAAGGGCAAAAAGCCCAGGCACAAGAAAATTAAATATCTTAATCAGTTTGAGCTGCACAAATTACTTACAAAATTGGAGTTAGGACAAGAGATAAATTGGGATTGGTTTATTTTATTGGTTGCAAAAACCGGAATGAGATTTTCTGAGGCCTTAGCAATAACTCCAAAGGATTTTGATTTTTCAAAGCAATCATTGTCGATTAACAAAACTTGGGATTACAAAGGTGAAGGTGGATTTATGCCAACAAAAAATCAGTCATCAGTCAGAAAAATACAAATTGACTGGCAGCTGATAATTCAGTTCTCTACACTTGTTAAAGATTTACCTGAAGATAAACCAATATTTGTTTCGGGTAAGGTATATAATTCGACGGTGAACGATATACTTGCAAGGCATTGTAAGAAAGCCGGAATATCGACTATCTCTGTTCATGGATTGAGACATACGCATGCTTCGCTACTTCTGTTTGCGGGAGTTTCAATAGCCAGTGTTGCACAAAGATTAGGTCATTCAAGCATGACAACAACGCAAAAAACTTATCTGCATATTATTCAAGAACTTGAGAACAAAGATGTGGATTTAGTAATGCGTTCTTTATCAAGCTTAAATTGACAATAACTACATACGCTGATGAAGGGAAAACATAAGAGACGATTAATTGACTTTTACAATCTAACCGCCTCTTATTTTATTGATATTGTCATTCATACGCTCGAAAGCTTAGAAAGGTGCTCAAAACCAATTATGTGGTTTATTAGAAAGGAAGATAATCATCATCGTATAAATCATAATCGATATCCGGTATGTCGATGTAACCGATGCTTGGCACTCCGTTATTGTCGTTAGCTTTATTAGTTGTGGCTGCAGTATTAACGACCGTAGGCGTTCCGATGCAGAAAGAACCAATATCTTTTGTTTTTGAATCGGGTTTATTGAATGATTCGTCGATATCGTCATCATAATCTGAGCTATCCGGAATCTCCCCGTCGTAAATTTCAAATGTGTGTGAATCGTTGATACTGTCGCAATCATCCTCGACATAGGGATTGTCAAAATACGGGGAATTCAGCGACTCGTTGAGTAATTCTTCGTTCTCATCGTCAAAGTACATTTTGACGCCGTCAACTTCAAGATATTTCTCCGGCTTAATATCAACGGTTGAAACAGTAACGGAAGAAACGCACGGTGTGGTGTTATTTACATAAGACTCATTATCCTTTAAATCAGTTTCAAGGTTTTTAACTTCAGTAACAGGACTTAAAGATACAATTCTTTCAAGAGTATTCTTCAAAATATCGAGTGGCAAAATCTTTTTGATGTAGCTCTTCTCGCTGAGTTTGTCCCATGTTTTGCGATTAAAAAGGTGACTCGGACAATCATTTGTTGACTGGAGCCACTCGACTTTTTGTTTAACGCTAAGTCCCGGTGTATTAAGGTAAGGTATATCCCACATACCTGCACGGTAACCGGCAATGCAATCCTTAAAGCATTTCCAGCGGTAATTTTCGTTCTCTCGAGGACCTGATGCAACACCGGCTGAGGCACACTCAATGTCGTTAAAGAATCTTAACCAATCGGCAACAGTACGCAAACACTGCTGCTTGTCCGCAACCGCTTTATAAAGAAGATACTCCGCATTATTTTCAAACGGTACTGTTTCAATATGAGCAACTTCATATTTTTCACCGTCAATTTCAATCCACTCAGCAGCAAGTGACTCTCTTAACGGCTTTCGCTTCATATCAAAGTCCATTGACAAGTTTTTTAAATGTGAGGATTCAGTGTAAGGACAATTAGTCTTTTGCATATCGGACAGCAATGTGTACTGCTTGTATGTGGCGGCTATTTTACCGGTCCTGCTTGCTACGCTCAAAGTAAATGCCTTGCGATTTGCATAAGATTCTTTGGGTAAGTCGGGATTTTCTGACCCGGCCCCATTCCTTGCAATCACGCCTCCGAGAACATTGTGCTCTGGGTCGGCAACCGTTAAGCTTGCATTGCCACGGGTCGTTATATTAAACAGGTCTGTTTGCTCATGCTTTACTTCCCACACCTTGGGATTTGTGTCATCGGTAATTAGACTGCGAGATGTTGTAAGGCAGTCATGCAATCCGAATAACGGCAATGCGTTGAACTCATCAAATGGCATATCCGTAATCAAACCGTCGGTTGTAGCACTGTAGACATGATAACCGCTCTCGTGGATACCATAGAATGATGCAAACAATACGCTGCGAGTAAACGATGTGATAAGCGACGCCGAGACATTATTGGTTATTAAACTCTCTGCGTTGTTAGCCCTTGTCTTATCCGGACTATACATATCGTGCACATTTTGAGCAATTTTGCCGTATAGAGAGTTAATTATAAATTTATATAGCTTTGCCTCAAGGCAATTTTTGCCGTGAGCATTTGCCGCATCAGAACGAGCTTTAACAAGCTCTGTAACGATATGACGATACGGATAAATCGTTTTGCCAGCATTGTCCTTTAACACATTAGCTACGACACCGCTAACAACGGTTATTTCCGCTCCCATTTTTAATGCAACATAAAGCTCAGGACCGGAACAGTATACAGGTGCATCCTCGATAAGAGGATAACACGGAGCTTTATCGTCATCTTCGCTGTTGCGTTTCAAGTTAGGAAACAAACAATTATGCGGAAAACGATATGTAACCCGTGCAAATAATGGCAACATGGGATTTAAAATGCCATCAACAACAAAATCATCAAGTGTAAGTATATGATTCTTCGGTAACTCACGGGCAATTGGGCTGTTATAATCTATCGCCGGAACCAGCATCATAGCAGTAGGGTAAGCACTGCAAATGTCAACATCAAAAGTTTGGTGACCGTGATGCACATCGACAGAAAAGCAAGCATTACAACCGCCGGCATAAGACAACGAACCAAACCGTTGAACTGTCTCGGCAGCATCGCTGATTGGAAATTGAACGCTGTTACGAGCAAATTGGTTTTGTAAAGTTAATCGTAATTTATTGCTTACTTCTTTTACGCCGGAATAGATTTTGTGGTAATCAATAATATTAGAGCAACTCAAATCCTTGCATATAAAATCCTGTGCAACCTTGCAAGCGGCAGATGTTACTGTGCATGGCATACTGCGGTTTATACCCCAAATCCGGCTTTGAAAGATGAGAATGTTGTTATTAACAGAACAAGCGTATTGTAAATATTTGAGAGGGCAAAACGCAAGGTATTTGTCGAGCAGACGCTTAAAATTACCCTCAAAACCTTTGACGTTAAAATCATACTGGTAACAGTCACAATATTTACCGTAAATCTCGGGGACGCTGTTGTCATTACCGCAGCAATTGAGGCAAACAGCATCACGGATATCGATGTTTAACAGATAACAATGATTCCAGCCACTAAATACATAAGAGCTCACATAATGATTAAAAGATTGAGACGTAAATATGCCGTGATGTAAATCAGTTATTATATTACTGTGAGTCTTCAAAAAATTAGAACTGTACTTACGAGCGATATCAACGGAAGAAAAGAACTTCAATCCAAAATTCAGCAATAAAGTTATGGGAATAACGATGTTGGATTTATAATTACAAGTAGTTCTAACGAGTTTGTAATTAGTAGTAGTAGTAGAGTTTAGTTTAGGGGGCTTGTCCTTAGGGATAGCTGTCGCAACGTTACGGCTACAATCAAAATAGTACGCAGCATGTTTTTGAGCATCTTTAAACGCCGTAGAGTTACAAACCTTAGGCTTTCCGGATGGTGTAAGATAAGGAATATACTCAAAGCTTATAACTTTGCGACGGTCGTAACGGGCAGGTAACATAAAACAATCAAGGAAACGCCCAAGCAAATAATCAATGCTGAGATTACAAACGACATCATCAAAGACAAAGAAGATAGCGGTTAGCACGTAGTCATCAATAACAACACTAAAGTTGTAGCTAATAGCATTATCGGGATGACCGGTCCAGAAGGGTTCGGCACGAATCATAAGCCGATGCTCAGATGAGCGCATAAGAGATAAACTATCAGGTAAGGTAATTTCAAAATCAGTAAGAGAGTTGGATTCTGAAGAGATGGGAGCAACAGAAGAATAGCATCCACCCCCATCCCTTGAATTTACCATAACGGTTTTTGGGGGTGTGCCCGAATCCCTTGATTTTGCGGGCCTTTTTGATGTTTTGCTTGCGGGGGTTTTTAAAATCTCCGCAATTTTTTGAGTTTTGGCAACTACTAAACAACGTTTGTTATAGTCTATATTACGAGTTTCTCCCGAGTCAAGGACTTCCCATCCGTCCGCCGTAACAGCCTTAATAAATTCGTCGTCAAAGAAATTCTTTTTCATATCAGAATTCCTCCTTTACATATTTTTTTCGAAGAGGTCGACAATTTTCCCCCTTCACATGTAAATATGTTTGACGAGATTTATTTTTTAAAAAAATTCAAATCAAACAGATAACAAATATGCTCAATTGAAAAGCAACGACATTAATTGTTTTCTAAAATATAATTTCAAGTTAAAATCATTTAAGAAGTTAATAAAAATGTATAAAATTTGACATTTTTCTGTTTTGAATATATAATTCAATTGTTAAATTATTAAAATATAAATCAAAAGAAACGAGGCTTATATGAAAAAGAACTTATGTACAAATATTATTTTAAAGGATATTATAGAGTCATTTCTTAAAAGACATCCCCTACCAGCATATTATAGTGGTGAAGAAAGCTGCCCTTTAATGCAGTTCATTTCAAAATACAAAGATGAATTTCTCTCAGATTTTGATAAATCAATTGTGAATAATACATTAAAAAGTGCTTCAAAAATAGTATATGATGATTTAACGAAAATTAGAAATGATGTAGAAAAGACATTCGATTATATTATCATTATACTAGAAGAATCGGAAAATTCATTTTGTGGAGAAGCAGAGAGCTTAATTAATAAAATTTTTAATAATTTTGAAAATGATTTTTGTGTTACAGATATTGACAATTACCGACAATTACCACAGAAAAGATTCCGTATACGTTCGAACATAAATAAAGATAAAATATCATCAATTGACTTATTTCACGTTCCATATTCTAATCGCAATTTATTAAGTAACGAGCGTTTTAGTGTTTCAGGTCAACCTTGCTTATATTTATCAACATCATTAAATATCGCATGGAGAGAATGTGGAATGCCATCATCATTTTACTATGCCGAATATGAAGTCGAAGGCGATGCATTAGATGGAAATATGAAATTTCTTTCTTTTATAAAACCTTTAGAAATAATAAGGGATTTTATTTCATCTCCTGATTTTTTTTATCAAAAAAGAAAATATTGAATTTATATATAAATATTTAAGAACTTTTCCTATTATTTTTGCTTGTTCAATTGTTAGTTTAAAAAAAGATTATCCATTCAAACCTGAGTATGTATTTCCACAATTAGTAATGCAATGGATTCATAGAAACATTCATAAAATAAAGGGTATCATGTATTTTTCTTGTGTTTACGATGATGACGATTTAAGCCAAACGGTAGGCTATAATATTGCAATGCCTGCAACAAATTTTAATAGTGAGGGATATAGCGAGACACTACTTTCACTATTTAAAATTAAAGAACCGGTTTATGAGTGTTTAACATTAAGTGAAAATGTTAAATTAAAGTTCAAGAATACTTTCAATCAAATCCGGTTATTTAAATACGATTGCAGTGAAATGATAGAATGTCATTTAGAAATGCAGCGTTTAATGCTATATATTTACACATTTATAGAAGAACCGGAGAAGATTCCTCCAAAAGTTTTTTTAACTTATTCAACACTGTTGTTTAAAGAAATTACGAAATTTCGTGATAAATACAATTGCAGTACAATAATTGAAAACTGTAAAAAATCTTCAAAATACGTGAATAATAATAATTTAGAACAGTTTGAAAAAATATTTTTGGATTTTCTTGATGTTTTAAATCAAATGTATCTATATAAGCTGAAGTATGAACATCACATTCCAGGATTGGTAGATAATAATTTGAATTATTGTGATTAAATATCATTATTTGTATATTAGATAAAACATTATTCTTGAAATTAACAAATTAATATCGTTACGCTGAAAAGCCATAGCGTTTTTGGACGATGTCATCGAAAGCAGAACGAAGGACAAGAATTTTGTTTTTTCCATCCCGGATAGTAGGGATATTGTTTTCCGAAATAAACCTACGAACGCCTTGGGCACTCATTTGTAGCATTGATTTCATATCTTGCAAGGTATATGTAACCGGCTCCATTTTGGGGACATTGTATATGTACTTTTTATTTTTACTCCTATATAACTCATTTCTGGGCGTTACACCGGCCATATCGGCGCATTGTGCTCTCAAATCCATGTGCATGAATCCTCCTGATAATTATAATTTTTGCTCTCTCTGTAAAAAGAGCTTTATTATAATATGTTTGTTGAAAAAAATTTTTTGGATTTTAGCCCACAAATGGAAAAACAACATAAAATGGCAAAGTGGTAAATTTACCACTTTTGACCTTTAACGAGTGTAAATTTACCACTAAACGGCTATTATCTTATAAAAAAGAACCGCTGATAAATCGGCTCAAAGCCTTATTTATCAACGGTCTCTTTGGTGACTCATCGGGGATTCGAACCCCGGACACCTTGATTAAAAGTCAAGTGCTCTGCCAACT
>OIYO01000286.1_pt1 | contig 48223 bp, 44 predicted proteins | sample 1588191 | NCBI WGS metagenome assembly OIYO01 (sample SAMN03283275) | human gut metagenome | biome: human-associated habitat; material: feces | host: Homo sapiens | place: Peru | collected 2012 | reverse complement strand
ATAGGTGCTCAAAGTATTTATTTTAAATAATTTGTGACAAATGATTGACTAACCTACATCATAAAAGTATAAAAAAGTAAAGAAATTATTGAATTATAGCTATTTTTTTGATATTATATATAAGGAGATTAATTTTAAAATAGTAGTTAATAAAATAGAATAATATATAAAAATGGAAGGAATGAATTTTATGAAAAAGCCAGAATTACTTGCACCAGCAGGGTCTTTTGAAAAAGCAAAAATAGCATTTATGTATGGAGCAGATGCTGTATATTGTGGAACAGGAGCACTATCTTTAAGAAGCAGAGCTGAAGTAGATAATGATGATTTAATAAAAACTATAAAATATGCTCATAGTATAGGAAAAAAAGTGTATGCAACCTTAAATATATATGCATGGGACAATAATTATGAAGAGATTGATGAATTGTTAAAAAAATTGGATGAAGTAAAAGTTGATGCGATTATAGCTTCTGATGGAGGAGTAATAAGAGAAATAAAAAAAGTAGCTCCAAATATAGAAATACATGTAAGTACCCAGGCAAATGTTGTAAGCTTACACAGTGCAGAATTTTGGTATGAAAATGGTGCTAAGAGAGTAATTCTAGGAAGAGAAACTAGCAAAGAGCAAATTAAATATATGGAAGAGAATAAGCCTAAGGACTTAGAAATAGAGATGTTTATACATGGTGCCTTATGTTGGGCTTATTCTGGAAGATGTTTCTTAAGTCAATACTTATCTGGAAGAAGTGCTAATTTAGGAGATTGTTCTCAAAGTTGCAGATGGGCATACAATATGTATTTAGAAGAAAAAAATAATCCGGGAAATTTAATGCCGGTTGAAACAGACTCAAATGGAACATATATATTATCTTCAAAAGATTTATGCTTAATAAAGGAAATTCCAGAGATTGTTAATATGGGAGTAGAAAGCCTGAAAATTGAAGGAAGATTAAAAACAGAGTATTATTTGGCAAGTGTAGTAAATGCTTATAGAAATGCAATAGACGATTACATGGAAAATCCAGAAGAATATGATTATAAAAAATATCTAAAAGAACTAGATAAGGTAAAAACTAGAGGACTTACAACGTTTTATTTTAATGATGAAAATAATAAGGATTTCCAAGAATATGAAGGCAAGCAATATAATCCAAATTATGAATTTGGTGGAAAAGTAAGAGAAGATTGTGAAGAAGAAAGTGCAGTAACGGTAGAAATAAAAAACAAACTATCTGTTGGAGATACATTAGAAATATTGGAGCCTGGAAAAATAGAAGCAAGAGAATTTGTTATAAAAAAATTATATGATGCAGAAACGGGCACAGAAATATCAACAATAAATCCAGGAAAACTTGGACAAGCTGTAAAAATGGAAATTCCATATTCGGTAAAAGAAAATTGGATAATAAGACGTAAAAAATAAAAAGATTACAACTTAGATATTTGGCAAGTTAAGTGATAACTATAATAAATTTAATTATTATAATTATCACTTACTTTCGAATGTAGAATAGTTGGATATTTTATAAGACGATACTAAGCATACAATAAAAATAAGAAGAGAGAATATACCAGTGATGTCAAAACTAAAACCTGGATATAGTACGAATAGTGAACCTAAAGTAAAACCAATTATGCTAAAAAAGGTTGCAGTATGATATTTATGTAATAAATAGTTTATAATTCTTAGCCAAATTAAACAGCCAATTAGCATACCAAGTCCAATTGGTAGTAAGATATGCAAATTAATACCGGCTATTGCAGAGATATAAGTTGAGTAAACACCTAGACACATTAGAAGTATAGTGTTACTGACTCCAGGAACAACTATACCAATAGACATTATAAATCCAGCAAATACAAGATAAGCAGGATTTGAAGCTATACTTAAGACAAAAGAGTTAAAGTTGAATTTACTTTCCAAAAAGATAAGAAATATGCCAACGATAAAAGAAAAAAACATAGGTGAAATTTTTTTTATTGATATACACTTATCAGTACTTACTTCTAATAATAAACTAGGTATTGTTCCTAGGATAAGACCTATAAAGGCAAAGCACGATTGCATTTGATAATTATAAAAAAAATATTTGATAATATTTCCAAAAAATACAATACCAATAAAAGCTCCAATACCAATAGGAAAAAGAAAAGCAGTGTTTTGTTTTATGTTTTTAAAAAAATTAAGAATGCCGTCAACAAGTTTTTCGTAAATTCCAAAAATAACACAAAAAACCCCACTGCTTACACCAGGTAGGATAGCTCCAAAACCAATTAAAAATCCAACTAAAAGATTAAATAAAAAATTCATAAAAGCTCCCATTTAATACTCATTACAGACTATTAATAAAATATATGCAATTAAACCGAGATAAATGAAAGTATAAAATGATAATAAAAATAAATAGAGAAAGAGTGATGAAATGAAGATAGAAGAGTTAACATTAAAGAAGAAAATAGGACAAATGATGATAATAAGACTACAAGGAAAAGAAGTGTCAAAACAAGTGATTCAAATGATAAAAGAATATAACATCGGTGGAATTGTATTGTATAGAAAAAATTATGATACTTATGAAGAGATGGAAAATTTGATTAATGAAATAATTAAAATAAATAAGGAGTGCAATAATATACCTTTATTTATCTGTGTTGACCAAGAAGGCGGTAGAGTAAATAGAATGCCATATGAAATAAAAAATTTAAGAAGTGCAAGAAAAATAGCAGATAAGAATGATTTAGAATTGGTAAAAAGAGCAGGCAAGGTAACAGCTGAAATGCTGAAAAAATCAGGTTTTAACATGAACTTTGCACCTGTACTAGATATACAGAGATTTGAAGATAATCATGCTATAGGTAATAGATGTTATGGAGATAGTATAGAGGAAGTTAGTAAGAATGCCTTAGAAGTGATGAACCAATTATCAAAAGGCGGAGTTATACCTGTTGTGAAACATTTTCCAGGACATGGAGCAACGTTAAAAGATTCTCATTGGTTTTTACCTAGAATAGATAAAGATATTAAACAATTAGAAACAGAAGATATGGTTCCATTTGAAAATGCAATAAAGCAAAATGCAGAAGTAATAATGGTTGGACATTTAAAAATTAAAAGTGTAGATAAAAGAACCCCTGCTTCATTATCTAAGAATATAATAAATAATTATTTGATAAATAAATATAATTACAAGGGCTTGATAATGACAGATGACTTGAAAATGAGAGCGATTAGTTTATGGTACGGTTATGCTAGAGCATGTTTGAAAGCATGCAAAGCAGGAAATGACTTGATACTTATAGGGACTCCATATTATGTAGTAAAAAGAGCAATAAGAAAGATAGAAAGAAATGTTAAGTTGGGATTAATAGATGAAAAAGATATAGAAAAAAGAGTAGAAAAAATAGTGAAATTAAAAGAAAAATATAATATAGAGAATGAATTTGCTTGTGGGTGCGACATTAATAAAATAAACGAAGAAATTGAAGATATAAATGAGAAAATAGAGCAAGCCTAAATTTGGTAGGTCATGCACATTAAGGAAAAGTGGCACATATATTGTGGTATATTAGAAAATTTGGAGGTGCATGAATGATATCAATTTCACTTATGGGATTTCTTACATTTATTCAGTCTGCAGTAATAGTTTTAGGTTATATATCTAATAATAGCTTATTTCCAGAGCCATTATCAAAAGAAGATGAACTGAAATATTTAAACTTGCTAAAAGAAGGCGACGAAGAAGCAAGAAATATTTTAATAGAAAGGAACCTAAGACTTGTTGCTCATGTTTGTAAGAAGTACGCATCTACAAAAATTGATCAAGACGACTTAATTTCCATAGGTACAATAGGACTAATAAAAGGAATAAATAGCTTTAAAGTGGATAAAGGAATAAAGTTGTCAACATATGTATCGAGATGTATAGATAATGAAATATTAATGTACTTGAGGTCAAATAAAAAGGTAAGTTCAGAAGTGTATCTTGAAGATGCAATAGGAAAAGATAAAGATGATAATACAGTGACACTAAAAGAGGTTATAGAAGCAAATGAAAAGAGCATTGAAGATGAAGTGGATTTGAAATTTAAAGTTAAAAAATTATATGAGAAAATGAAAGTGGTTTTAAAAGAAAGAGAAAAATTGATAATAGAACTACGTTTCGGATTAGATGGAAAAAAGCCACAAACACAAAGACAGATTGCAAAATTAATGGGGATTTCTAGATCATATGTATCTAGAATAGAAACAAAAGCGATAGGAAAATTGGCAAGAGAGTTTAAAGAGTGAAAACATAAAACGCATTTTTAAATAAAAACTAAAAAAACTCTGTACAAAAAAACACAATTAATGATATAATTCATTATGAAAAATAGACAAAAGATAGAAGGTATAAATAAATAACTTATGCCTTAGAAAGGAAACGGAAAAAAATGGGAAAAATAGTTTTATTAGATGACTTGACGATAAACAAAATTGCTGCTGGAGAGGTTATCGAAAGACCAGCCTCAGTTGTGAAAGAAATTGTTGAGAACTCTATTGATGCAGGAGCAACTAATGTTACTGTGGAAATTAGAAATGGTGGTATTTCTTATATTAGAGTAACCGATAATGGTAAAGGTATAATGCAAGATGATATGAAAATTGCATTTGAAAGACACGCTACTAGCAAGCTTAGAAGTGCTGAAGACTTAGATGAGATTAAATCTATGGGATTCAGAGGAGAAGCTTTGGCTAGTATTGCTGCTATTGCTAGAGTCGAACTTGTTTCTAAAACAAGGGAAAGTGATAATGGATATAAAGTAGTAATTGAAGGTGGCAATATTTTAGAAGACGGCGAAACAGGATGCCCTAATGGAACAAGTATAACAGTTGAAAACTTGTTTTTTAACACACCTGTAAGATATAAGTTTTTGAAAAAGGATTTTACAGAATCTGGTTATATAGAAGATGTAATAACAAGAATTGCTTTAGTTCATCCAGAAATAGCCATAAAGTTGATTAATACAGGTAAAACTATAATTCAAACTTCTGGAAATGGAGATTTAAAAGCTGTAATTTATAATATTTATGGCAAAGATATTGCTCAAAATTTAATTGATATAAATTACAATTATGAAGATATGATTATTTCTGGGGTTATTGGAAAACCAGTAATTTCGAGATCTAATAGATCAAATCAATTGTTTTTCGTAAATAAGAGATTTGTAAAAGACAAAACTTTATCTGGAGCTGCAGAGCAAGCTTTTAAGGGATTTGTTACTGTTGGAAAACATGGATTTTTAGTTCTTAATATAGAAATGAATCCAAGAAAAGTTGACGTGAATGTTCATCCAGCAAAGCTAGAAGTTAGATTCCAAGAGGAAAATCTAATATTTAAAGCTGTTTATCATGCTATTAAAGATGGACTAACAAGAGAAGATTTAGTTGCTTCAACTTCAAGTATAGAAGGAATAGATAAGAACAAAGTTAATAATCAAGATAAAATTGACACATTTGTTAAAGAAAGTAGTACAACAACATTTAGAGAAATAATGGGAAATACACAAAACAGCAATAATATAGATTCAGGTGTTTCAAATAGTGGCAATGTTTATAATCCGACTGAAGAGGAGAAGATTGCTAAAGAAGAGAGAGATGCTAGGGAGTTTGATGAAGTTATAAACAAACTACAGAAAATGCAAAATATGATAAAAATTGCTAATGGAGAAATAAGCCAAAAAGAAGAGCAAGAAAAGGACGTCAGCTTAACTGAAACTCAAGAAGCGGACATTAAGGCAGAAATAAAAGAAGAAAAGCATGAATTAGCAGAAAATATAAAGGTGGAAAATCAAGAAATTAGAAAAGAAGAAACAACAGCTATTAAGGATTATTTGAGTGATATTTCAAGAGAAGAAAATTTGGAAAGTGCAACAGTTGAAAAAGAAAAAGTAACAGATGAATTGACTGTAGAAAATGATATAAAAGTAAAAACAGAAATGACAACACCAGAGGAAAATTTAGAGCAAAAGTTGCAAAAAATTAATGAATTAAAAGAACAAATTGCAAAAGAAGCTCCACAAAACAACAAAGTAAATAATGATGAAGAATTTTTGCAAATGTATGAGAAAATGTTTGGAACAGCAATTAAGAAAAAAGATCCAGAAGAAGAAAAAAATGATGTTATTAATGATTTTAAGCCAATAACAAAAGCAGATAATATTTCTGTATTTGAAAGTGAATCTAAATACTCATTAAAACCAGCATATAAATATATAGGAATAGCTTTTAAGACATATATAATAATAGAAATGAACAGTGAGTTGTATATAATAGATCAACATGCTGCACATGAAAGAATTATGTATGAACAAATAAAAAAGAACTATTACAATGATGATAAAAAAGATTCCCAACTGATGCTGTTGCCCGATGTAATTACTTTAACACATAAAGAAATGGGAATTTATAAAGATAATAGAGAAATGTTTAAAAAAGCAGGATTTATGGTTGAGGAGTTTGGAGAAAACACTGTTAAATTAACAGGTGTACCAAATGTTTTAATAGATTTAGAAACAAAAGAGTTATTTCTAGAAGCCTTGGATGAAATTAATACAGTTGCAAGAACTGCAAAACAAGAAATAGAGGAAAAGTTTATTGCTACTGTGGCATGCAAGGCAGCAGTTAAGGCTCGTATGGTGCTTGCAAAAGATGAGGTAGAAAAATTACTAGACGAATTATTGGTGTTACCAAATCCATTTACATGTCCACATGGAAGACCAACAGCAATAAGAATGACAAAAAATGATATTGAAAAGAAATTTTCTAGAAGATAGAAAGGTGGTTTTATTATGGATAATTTTATAATGTTGTTTGCAATATTAGCAAATATAATAGCAATCCTTTTAGTGTATTATTCATTTGGAAGAAAGATTGATAAGCAGAAAAGATTTATGAACACATTAATAGGAATGGGGTTTATATGTATCTTGGTATGGCTTGTGTTTTCATTAAGTTCTATTGGCATTGAAAAAATATCTGCGTTAGATAAAGCTAAAACGTTGTTAACAATTGCGTTTGTGCCTGTTGATGCGATTTTATTTATCCCAATATCTGTAATTTCATTTAATAAAAGTAAGGAGAAAAAAATTACAGAAAAGTCTTTTTATACAAGAATGACAATAATTGTTATATTAGCAATCATTGTTATGATTTGTGAATTTTTCTATTTTAGAAATTTTCAAAAGGATATTGTAAGATTAAATGAGGAAATTAAGGTTAATCAAGAAATTAAAAAGAATAGCGAAAATAACAATGCACTAAATGAAAATGATGTGTCAAATGAGGTTAATGAAGTAAACGAAATAACTAACGAGATTGAAAATGTTCTAGAAAATAACATATAATTAAAGAACAAATCTGAAAATTTTCAATTTTCAGTCTTTACTCTACTATTTAGATTTCTTTATAAAATTGAAAATTTCAGTAAATTTGTTCTTGTGCGAAAATTTATGAAATAAATTTTCTTACAATATATTTTATATAATAAAAAAGTTAGTTTGACTTTCCTATTATAAAATAAAGGGGCAAGAAGTAATGCAAAAAGTTATTGTTATATGTGGTCCAACAGCAAGTGGAAAAACGGCGTTATCAATAGAATTAGCTAAGAAAATTGATGGACAAATTGTCTCGGCTGATTCTATGCAGATATATGACGAAATGAATATAGGAACAGCGAAGCCAGATGAAGAAGAAATGCAAGGAATAAAACATTATCTAGTTGGAAATATAAAGCCGACAAGAAGATACAGTGTATCACAATATAAAAAAGATGCTACACTAGCTATTGAAGAAATAATAAGCAATAAAAAAATTCCTATTGTTGTTGGTGGAACTGGTTTGTATGTTAATTCTCTAATTTATGGGATAGAATATCCTGAAATAGATATAGATTTAGAATATAGAAAACAACTGGAAGAAGATGCTGAAAGCAATGGTTTAGAGAACTTATATAAAAGAGCATGCAAAATAGATCCAGAGGCAATGAAAAAGATTAGTGAGAATGATAAAAAAAGAATATTAAGAGTACTTGAGATATATAAGCAAACAAATAAAACAAAAACACAACTTGAAAAAGAATCAAGAGAAAAAGGAGTAAACTTTGACTTTAAGGTGTTTGCAATAGACTACGAAAGAGAAAAACTATACGAGAGAATTAATAAAAGAGTTGATATAATGATGGAAAAAGGATTACTTCAAGAGGTTAAGGAATTATACAAGAAATATGGAGATGAACTTTTAACCTCGGGACAGGCTATTGGATATAAAGAATTAATTGACTACATCAATAATAAGTGCTCTTTAGATGAAGCTGTAGAAAAGATAAAACAGGAAAGTAGAAGATATGCTAAAAGACAGCTTACATGGTTTAGAAAGATAGAAAATATTGTGTGGTTAGACGGCATGGATAGCGTTCAGATGAATATAGAAAAAATATTAGAGGAGATAAAGTAAAAAACGAGTACCTCCTTGAAGGGAATGGAAGATAACGTGGAGAAAAAAGAGTTTAGAAAGGGAAGAAAGACTAATACGATAAAAAGAATGTTAGCTTATAAGAAAGAAGAAAATCCGTACCTAATAGATGGTGTTCAAAAAAGTGTTAAAAAGAATAATGGAAAAACGAAAAAGATTGTGTTAGGCACTGTAATTACAATACTAATATTGTATGCGGTATTAATGGTATATAAGTTAATTAAAAATCCAACAGATACTTTCATTGTAAGTAATGGAAGCTTGTCAGAAGAAGAAAGTGTGACAGGTTATATAGTTAGAAACGAAAATTTAGTGGAGAGTTCAAAAAAAGGAAGTTCTATTATTAAGATCAAAGATGAAGGACAAAGAGTTGCAAATGGAAATCCTGTGTATAGATTTTACTCGGATAAGGAAACGGAGCTAGAGCAAAAAATTAGTCAATTAAATGATAAAATACAAGAAGCGATGGAAAACAATGATAATAGACTTTCAAGTGATAAGAAATTGCTAGAAACACAAATTGAAAGTGAATTAGATAATTTGTATAAAAAAAATGAAACACAGAAGATTCAAGAATACAAAAAGACAATAAATTCATATATAGCAAAAAAAGCTAAAATTGTGGGCGACTCTAGTCCTGCAGGGGCATATATAAAAAATTTAATTGAAGAAAGAAATCAATATGAGAGTCAATTAGAAACAGAATCTGAATATGTAACAGCACAAACAAGTGGAATTGTATCATATAAAGTTGACGGATTAGAAAAAATTATGTCGCCAAATGAATTTGGAAAGTTGAATAAGGAATTTTTAGAAAATTTAAATTTGAAAACTGGACAAAATATGGCTAGTAGCGATGAAATAGCGAAGATTGTCGATAATTATAAATGCTACATAATATTTAATTCTGACTCTGAGCAAGCAAAAAAAGTAGAAGTGGATGGCAAGATCAAAATCAGAATACAGGATTCATCAGAAATTACTGCTACAATAAAAAATATAATTGACGAAGAAGATGGAAGTAGAACTATAGCTGTAGAAATAGAAAATCAAGTTGAAGATCTCATTTCATATAGAAAAGTTTCATTTGAAATTATATGGTGGAGTGCTAGTGGATACAGAATTCCAAACTCTGCAATAAAAAAGATAGGCAATGTCGACTATGTTATAAGAAATAGAAATGGTTATTATAATAAAATGCCTGTAAAAATATTAAAACAAAATGAAGATTATTCTATAGTAGAAAAGTACACGAGGACAGAACTACTAGAACTAGGATTATCTTCTACAGAAATATCGGATTTAAAAACTTTGACTTTATATGACGAAATTTTATTAAATCCGACAGAAGAACAATTAAAATAACAAAACAGTATTACAAAAGTATTACAAAAAACTTAAAATACAATTACATTATCAAAAAAAGCTTGACTTTATTACAAAAAAGATAGATACTATAGCTAGTTAATTTACGAAGGACGATAAATTTAGGAGGTTAAAAATGTCAGGAGCTATAATGAATAAGATATGGGGAGCATTTGGAATGGATGCAGAGGAGAATGAGGAAGAAGATATAGATTTAGCTGAAGATTATGAAGAAGAAGAGGAAGAAAAAAATAAATTGTGGGGAAGAAAAAATAAAGTTGTTAGTATGCCTCAAGCACAACAAGTAAAAATGGTTATTTCTCAACCTACTACATTTGAACAAGCTGAGGATATATGTGATTTATTAAAAGAAAAACAATCTGTAATAGTAAACTTAGAGTATGTAAATAAAGATATTGCTAGAAGAATAATAGATGTTGTTAGTGGAGCTGTTCATGCTCTTGATGGTCATATACAAAAGGTATCTAATTCTATATTCTTAATAGCACCATTTAATTATGAAATTACAAATGAAATGGCAAGAGAAGAAATAAAAAACAAATTATCTGTTTCATGGTTAAAAAACTCAGGAAATAACTAATATTATACCTTGAAGAAAGGACGGTAAAAATGATTACACCATTAGATATAGAGAATAAAAAATTTGCAAAACAAATGATGAATGGCTACAGTGTGGAGGAAGTTGATGATTTTTTAGATGAAATAACAGCTGATTATGAGAGATTATATAAAGAAAATAATGAATTAAAAGGAAAAGTAGAAGAAGCAAAGCAAAGCTTGGAACATTATAAATCTATAGAAGGAACATTAAATAATACATTAGTAATGGCTCAGAAAACTGCTGATGAAGTTAAAAATATTGCTAAACAACAAGCAGATCAAATAATAAACGGAGCCCAAGAAGAAGCAAAACAAGCATTGATGGATATTGAAAGTAAAACAGCTTTAAAGAAAAAAGAACTAGATGATGTAAAAAAACAATTTGATGTATATAAAGCAAAAATGGAATCACTTTTAATTTCACAACTAGAATTAATAAAAGAAATAAAAGAAGACTAAAATTCAATTGAATTTATATAAAGAACAAAAGAGGCAACTTTGATAGTTGTTTTTTTTGTTCTTTATATATTAAAAATTTTGAATTTGTAAAATAGTGTAAAAGATAAAGATAGAGCTAAGAATGAAGAAAAAAATTAAATTTATTCTTAAAAATGTAATATAATGGAAAAATGAAAGTTGACAACACATAAAGAAAGTGTTATAAAATAATTACAAAAACGGTTAAAAATATTACAGCACTATTAAATGTATATTACATTTATGTGTAATATATTGACATATCAAAAAAAAAAGATAAAATATATATATGCTAGAATTCTTTAAAACTATATTTTAGAAGGGACAACATAAGTTTATGAGAGTTATAAGCGGAAGCGCAAGAGGAACAAAATTATATACAATTGAAGAAACAACAACAAGACCTACGCTAGACAGAGTTAAAGAATCACTATTTAATATTATTAATAACAAAATTGACGAAGAGACCGTAGCTTTAGATTTATTTGCAGGAAGTGGTGCTGTTCGGAATCGAAATGTTAAGTAGAGGAGCAAAAAAAGTATACTTGTGTGATATATCTAAAAAGGCAATAGATATAATTAATCAAAATTTAAGCAAAACAAAATTAAGCGAAAATGCTAATGTAGAAAACAGAGACTACAAACAAGTATTGAAAGACTGTAAAGCAAAAAATATAAAATTTGACATAATTTACATAGATCCGCCATATAAAGAGAATATATCTGCATATGCTGTGAAAATTATAAATGAAAATGATTTATTAAAAGAAGACGGAATAATTATAATAGAAACTGATGAAGAACAAAGAGATTTGAAAGAATTAGAAAAAATAAAGGATTTAAAATATAAAGTTTACGATTCTAGAAAGTATGGCAGAGCACATTTGATTTTTTTTACAATCCAAAGATGCCTAGTATAAGAAAGGAATGAATAATAATGGAGATTTTTACATTATTGGAAACAATAGAGGATATACTGGAAAATAGCAAAGAGATTCCATTTTCACACAAAGCAATTGTAGATAAAGAAGAAATGTTGGAAATAATAAAAGAAATTAGATTAAAACTACCTGAAGAGCTTAAACAGGCAAAGGTAATAAAAGAAGAACATGATAGAATAATTAGTAAAGCTGAAGAAGAGGCAGACGAAATTGTAAAAGAGGCAGAAAACAGAATTATTTCTATGATTGATGAACATGAAATTACGAAAAAAGCTTATGAACAAAAGAATAAGATAATTGAAAATGCAAATGATATGGCTAGGGAGATTTCTAATGGAACTAAGGCGTATGCTGATAGTATATTAGAAAGCATCCAAGTGGCATTAGAAGATGCGTTGAAAGTTATTGAGAATAATAGAAAAGAAGTTAAATAGAATAAGAATTGCGTTGATACATATTGTATTAGCGCTTTTTTTATAAGGTGTAGTGGTTAAATTTTTATAAAAAGATGTGAAAAAATAAGTATAAAAGAGATATAGCGAGATATAAGTGAAATTTTGTGTGGAAAAGGCAATTTTTTGCATCTAAATAGCTTTGACAGAGAATGAATGTGATGATAATATATTTGCATCACATAAGAAACGTAAGGGGAAAAGTTATTGACGACACAATGAAAATATTTTATCAGCAATAATATTTTATGGGAGGTGACAGTGATGAGTGAAGAAGGAGTAATAGAAATAATTAAGTTAATAAATTCAGTTAGAGATGAAATAAGGGAATATAGACGACAAGATAAGGAAGAGGCAGAAGCAATAAGACAGCAAGATAAAGCAGAACTAGAGGCAATAAGACAGCAAGATAAAGCAGAACTAGAGGCAATAAGACAGCAGGATAAAGCAGAACTAGAGGCAATAAGACAGCAGGATAAAGCAGAAGCAGAAGCAATAAGACAGCAAGATAAAGCAGAAGCAGAGGCAATAAGACAGAGAGATAGAGAAGAAGTAATTGCAATGATAAAGAAGTGTAAAGAAGAAAGCAGAATAGAAACACAAAGAGTGATAGCGATTGAAAGAGAAAAAATAATAGATGCTATATATGAGCAAACTGAAAAAATAGGAGAATTATTTCAAGTGCATGAAGAAAAAATACACGAATTACAAGTTAAAGTGGGACTAGCTTAAATAAAAAAATAGTTAGACCTTCAAATTGTTAAAAAATACAATTATTGATTTGTAAAAAAGTTTATTATTTAACGAAAAAAGTATATAAAAACTATATACTTTTTTTTGTTTTTGATATAAAATTATACTGGTTGAAAATATAACATAAGAAGGGATTGATAAGAAGTGGCTAAAAGAGGAAGAAAAAAGAAAAAAACAACAAATATAAATGTAATTGTGGCAGTTATGATTATAGCTAGTATTGTACTGGCTGTTTTAATATATACTAATTCAGGATTTATTGGAGAAACGTTAAGTCCTTTTTTAGGAGGAATAATGGGATATGTGAAATACATTTTACCTGTGGGCGTTTTTGTAATGGCTATTTACATAGCATATCAAGGTGAAAACAACTGGGGAGGAAAAATTGTTCAATTTTCATTATTATTATTAGCAGTATCCATTATTATGAATGTTTATGAGATTTCAAATGGAAAAATTATAATAGAGGAAAAAGAATTTCAAGACGTACTAGCTCAGTCGTACAACTTAGGAGCAAAAAATATTGGTGGAGGAGCAGTAGGAATGATATTTGCTCTACCATTAATTAATCTGTTAGGGAAAATGGCAACAGTAATTGTATCAATAGGAATTATTTTGGTACTGTTAATATCTATGTTTGGAATAGATATTGCTAATGGTATAACGGAATTTATAGAAGAGAAGAATGCTGCAAAGGAAAGAAAAGCAAAGAGATATAAAGAAGTAGAAAAATCAGAACCTAAAGAAAAAGTGGAGACAAAAAAAGAGAGAAGGTTAAGAGAACTTGCAGAAAAAGAGCAAGCAGCATTAGATGTGGAGCAATTGCAAATTAATTTGAATGACAAAGAAGAAAAGACAAGTGAAAAGAAAGAGTCTAAATTATCAAAATTAGCAAAAATAAGAGGACATGAAAAAAGCGGAAATAGTATTCCAGAGCAGGCACCAGAGTTTATAGAGGAACCTTTATTTAAGAAGGAGCAAGAACAAAAAGAAGAAAAGACAAAAGAGGTTCTACAACTGCAACATACAATTACGGTTGAAGATGAAAATTATGAATTTCCACCATTAACATTGCTAAGTGAGGGAGAAAAGAAAACGTTAAAGGGTGGAAAGAAAGCATTAACAGATACGGCATCTAAATTACAAAAAACATTATATAGTTTTGGAGTATCTGCAAAGGTAGAAAATGTTTCAGTAGGACCTGCAATAACAAGATATGAACTTAAACCAGCAGAAGGGGTAAGGGTAAGTAAGATTGCAAACTTGGCAGATGATATTGCATTAAATTTAGCAGCTAAAACTATAAGAATAGAAGCACCAATACCAGGAAAGCAAGCAGTGGGAATTGAGGTCCCAAATGAAGAAAGCGAAACAGTACATTTAAGAGACATAATAGATACTGATGCTTTTAAAAATCATAAATCTAAACTAGCAGTAGCATTAGGAAAAGATGTATCAGGAACAGAAATAATTGCTGATATAGCAAAAATGCCACATGTTATGATTGCGGGGGCGACTGGCTCTGGAAAGAGTGTTTGTATAAACACCTTAATTGCAAGTATTATATACAAGGCAAAGCCTAGTGAAGTAAAACTTGTAATGGTGGATCCAAAAATCGTTGAACTTTCTGTTTATAATGGTATTCCACATTTATTAATTCCAGTTGTAACAGATCCTAAAAAAGCAGCAGGAGCACTTGCGTGGGCTGTTCAGGAAATGGAGAATAGGTATTCAATGTTTGCTGCAAAAGGAGTTAGAGATTTAAAGGGATATAACGAGGCAGTAGAAAATGACGAAAACTTTGGAAAACTTCCACACATTGTTATAATAATTGACGAGCTTGCTGATTTGATGATGGTAGCTAAAAATGATGTTGAAGATGCAATATGTAGACTAGCACAAAAAGCTAGAGCAGCTGGAATGCATTTAGTAATAGCTACACAACGTCCATCTGTAGATGTAATTACAGGATTAATTAAGGCAAACATTCCATCTAGAATAGCATTTGCTGTATCATCACAAGTAGACTCTAGAACGATATTAGACCAAGTTGGAGCAGAAAAACTTTTAGGAAAAGGAGATATGCTATTTTTTCCAACGGGAGCACCAAAACCAACCAGAATACAAGGAGCATTTATTACAGACAAGGAAGTAGAAAAGCTTGTTGACTTTGTAAAAGCTAATGGTGAAGCAACGTATAGTGAAGATATATTAGAAAGTATAGAAAAAGCTAATAGTACGGATAAAGAAATAGAAGAGGCAGATTTGGGTGGTGATGACGAAACAGATCCACTATTAAATGAAGCAATCCAAACTGTTGTTGAAACTGGACAAGCATCAACGTCGTTTATCCAAAGAAGATTTAAGGTAGGTTATGCTAGAGCTGGAAGAATAATAGATCAAATGGAAGAAAGAGGAATAATATCTGGATACCAAGGAAGTAAGCCAAGAGAGGTTCTTATGACAAAAGAGCGTTGGGAAGAACTAAATTCTTAAGGATAAAAGGAGAGAAGTGATGAATATATTCTCAAAACAAACAAGAGAAAATTATAATGAAAGCTTAGAAAAAATACTAGAAAAGAAGGATTTTTCTAGTGAAACAAAAAATTTATTGCTAAGCATGCTATACAAAATAGAAAACTCGTATGAAGACTATTATAAGGTTAAGCCGATGGCTGAAACTAAAAAAGAGTTTATAGAAAGAATCTTGAATATAATAAGAGAAGAGTGTGAGTACCTAGAAACAGTAACGCCTAAAACAGAAAATAGTAAAATGCTAGAAGAGGCAAAAAAGAATTGTATAGTTGATATAGCAACTGGCAGAATTGTTGTATATGCAAATGAAAAAGATATATTATATTCATTAATAAAACTAAATGAAGAGTATAGACTGTATAAGTATTACAGCCAACTTGATTCTAACGAGCAGGACACTGAAATAAATAGAGCAACACGAGAATTTATAATAGATGGCATTGCTATGAGCAAGTCGGAAGTGATTAGAGACTTTAATGGGTGGTCATGGACAAGCAATGTAAATGATATTGAAAATATAGATATTAATTTGATATATCAGAATATTTTAATGTTAACAGACAATAAAATAGAAAAAATAGAAACAAAAGATAAATTACAAGAAAAAAACCTAGAAAATTTAAACAATGAAAAGACAGATAATACTTCAAAATTAATAAAGGAAGACAATGCTTCAAGCAATATAATCGCAGAAGCTTTAGAATCTATATTTTTAAAAGAAAAGGTTTCAAAATTATTAAAATATATAAATATAATTATATATTCGAATCTTATAAAAGAGGATATAGAAGTTAAATATCAAATAGAACATAAATTGGAGAATAACAAAGAACAATTAGAGTTAATGCAAGATAAAAAGGCATTTTTAGATGTTGTATCTAAAGAAAAGAAAAAAATAAATGAAAAAATAAAGACAACAGATAAATTGTTAAATAACAAAGAGTTACTGGAAGATGAATATAATAAAAGAAATTCAAAATTGCCAAATGAAAAGAAAATATTTAGCATAAGTCATTTGGATACAATAATTGAAGGGGAACGTGCACAATTATTAAAAGAATATAAATATTTAAATAAATTATTGGAGCCTAAAGAATATATTAAAGAAACAGAAAAACTAAAAAAAGAATGTTCAAATCTACAAAAAATAGTAGATTCTGAAAATAAGGATTTTTCAGAAGACATTATGAAAGCTATACAAATAGAATTTTTAAAATGTTTGAAAGTTAAAATTGAATCAGCGGAAACAAGAGAGGAAATCATTAAACTAATTTATGATTTCAGATATTATTGTGTATTACCAATAAATGAATTACAACAAATCAAGGATGTCCCAGAATTAAGAGAGAATGTAAAAGAAGTAATGAACATGTTGATTGACAAAAGTATAGATAAAAACATAATAGAAAACATTTCGAATAGTGTAAGCTTGTGTTATAATACTTTAAAATATGTATTTGAAAGTAGAATAGTAGACCTTGAAAAAATACATTTAAAAATAACAAGAGTTAGCGAAGGGAAGACTCAAGAAGATAGCAAGCATAAAGAATATAATATTTTAATAAGCTTGTATGATTATAAGTCGGAAGAAGAAGTTCATCAAGCAAGCGTGAATAATTTAGAGTTATTAAATATAAAAACAAACAAAAAGATAGCATTATTTTTGTAACAAAGATATACAATATAAAAAAGAAAAGGGAAGGAGATACAAATGAATATAAGCTTTTTAGGAGCAGCAAAAACTGTAACAGGTTCAAACTTTTTAGTTGAAGGAGCCGGAAAGAAATTTTTAGTGGATTGCGGTATGTACCAAGGAAAGGCAGAACAAGAGCTAGAGAATGAAGCCCCATTTTTATATGATGTTAAAGACATTGATTTCATGCTATTAACACATGCACATATCGATCATTCTGGAAGAATACCAAAATTATATAATGAGGGGTATAGAAATCCGATATATGCTACAAAGGCAACATGCGATTTATGTTCTATAATGTTACCAGATAGTGGACATATACAAGAGATGGAAAATGAATGGAAAAATAAGAAAAGAATAAGAAAAGGGAAAGAACCTATTCCGCCAATGTATACGGCAGAGGAAGCGGCAAAATGTTTGGAAGTATTTAGACCAGTAAAATATGATGAAATAATAGAAATAGATGAAAACATACATGTAAGATTTAATGATGCAGGCCATATGTTAGGCTCTAGCATAATAGAAGTTTGGGTGAAAGAGAATGGCGAAACAATAAAAACAGTATTCTCAGGAGACTTGGGAAATAATGATATTCCACTTTTAGATTCACCAACAATGATTGATGATGCAGATTATTTGGTAATGGAATCAACTTATGGAGATAGATTACATGTAGGAAATGACCATAAAGCACAAGAATTTTTAAGCATTGTTTCAGAAACATTAGAAAATGGCGGAACGGTTGTTATACCATCATTTGCTGTTGGAAGAACTCAAGAAATATTGTATGAACTAAATATGATAAAAGAAGAGTTAATAAAAGATCCAAAGTTTGCAAAAGAATATGAAGAATTAATGAAGGTACCTGTGTATGTTGATAGTCCACTTGCAATTTCAGCAACGGAAGTTTTTAAAGAAAATGCAGAATTATTTGATGAGGAAACGCAAGAGATAATCAAGAGTGGAGATAATCCATTAGAGTTTCCTGGATTAAAATTTACCAGAACGGCAGACGAATCAAAAGCATTAAACGAAAGTGATATTCCATCAATAATAATTTCTGCAAGTGGAATGTGTGAAGTTGGTAGAATTAAACATCATCTAAAACACAATATATGGAATCCAAAAAGTACAATATTATTTGTTGGATATCAAGCACCAGGGACACTAGGAAGAACAATTGTAGATGGAGCAAAAAAAGTAAAAATATTTGGAGAAGAATTTAGTGTTAATGCTAGAATTGAGTATATAGAAGGTTACTCTGGACATGCAGATCAACAATGGCTATTAAACTTTGTATATTCATTTATTAGAAAACCAAAACACATATTTTTAGTACATGGAGAACCAGGTGGACAATTAGTTTTAAAAGATAAAATTATGGAAAGCACGAATATTCCAGTTACAATTCCTTCTTATGGAGAATGTTACACATTAGATGAACACTTAACAATTGAAAAGAAATTTGAAGACCCAATAGATAAGAAATTCTTGAGATTACAAGTGCTAGAAAGAATGCAAACATTACAAGAAGAAATTGAGGATATGAAAAATATAATAAAGGAAGATGTTCTATCTAAAGAGGAAAATGATGATGAAGTTTGTAAGCTAAATGAAAAGGTAAAAGAACTGGAAAGAAAAATTGTTGATATTATTGAAAATAAATAATATCGAAAGGAAAGAAGATATGGAACAAAAGTATTATAATGATGCTATAGTGGGAAATAAAAATATAAGAGCTACACTTAGTAAAAGAGGAGAACTATTAAGATTATATTACCCAAATGTCGATTTTAAACAATTTATTGATTTTTATAGAGTTGGAGTTAAAATAAATGATTCATCAATTATTTATTTACACGAAGATATAAATAACAAATATAGTCAAGAATATGTTGAAAATACAAACATATTGAAAACAGAGATAGAAAATACATATTTTAATCTAAAGATATCTCAAACGGATTATGGAATGATGAAAGAAAATGTTTTGATTAGAAAGTATGTTCTAAAAAACAATAATAAAGTTGATTTAAAAATCAATTTCCTTATAAATTCAAAACTTCTTTCTAATGACAATAACATGATATCTGCAAAGGTAATACCAAATGGGCTAATTCAATATGGACACGATTATTCATTTGTTACTTTTTCGAAAAATGAAATAAATGGGCACAGAATAAACGATACAAAAAATTATATAAGTAGTGGTATTTTAGAAGACAAAGACTATATAGGAATGTCAAATGATTCTGCTATAAGTTATGAAATAGGAACGTTAAAGCCAGGAGAAGAAAAAGAAATTAATATATATATATTAGTAGAAGCAAATCAAGACTTAAAGAGTAATGAAGATTTAGAAGAAAAGATAGAAGGCTTAAAAAAGATAGATGAAAACAAACAATATGGTATAACAAAGAAGTATTGGTTAAAGTATTTAGAAAGCCATAAACAAATAGAATTTTCTGAATTTTCTGAAAGCACAATAGAAAGAATGAAAAATATATATAATCGAACAATATTGTTATTTCCTTTATTGCAAAATGAAGAAACAGGTGGAATTGCAGCTACAATAGAAATTGATGAAAGGCTATCTAGATGTGGTAGATATTCATATTGTTGGCCAAGAGATGCTGTTTTTATAACAAAGGCGTTTGATGAGCTTGGAATGAAAAAAGAAACAGAAAAGTTTTATAAAGTGTTCTGTAAAAATACACAAAGTAAAAATGGAATGTGGGAACAACGATTTTATACAGATGGTAAGTTAGCACCATGCTGGGGATACCAGATAGATGAAACATCTAGTGTAATTTATGGAATTAATGAGCATTATAAAATTACAAAAGATGAAAAATTTGTATTAGATAATTTGAAAATGTGCGAAAATGCAATGCACTTCTTGTTTAAATATTTATCTGTAGTTTTTGACGAAAAAGAAGAAATAGATGTGGTAAAAAAGGAGATTGAAGAGAAAGCCAGAGAAGATGGAAAGCAAAAAGATGAAATATATAAACACTTAAGTTATGATTTGTGGGAAATGAATGAAGGTGTTCATTTATACTCACTAGCCAGTATCTATGCAGCATTTAATTCTATGATAAATATGTATGAAATTGCTAAAACGAAATATCAAGAAAATAGGCTAAAAGTTGAGCAAATAATTAAAAACACTAAAAAAATGAAAGAAGAAATGGAGAAAATAAAAAAATATATAGCATCTAATTTGTATGATGAAAGTACAAAAGTATTGCATAGAAATAGCAAAGATGGTAAAATGGATGTTAGCATGATTGGTGCAGTAACACCATTTGAGTTATTTGGTGCAAAAGAAAAGAAAATTTTAAATACAGTAGAAAAGATGAATATGACATTAAGAACATATACGGGGGGATACATAAGATTTGAAGAAGATAGTTATATGCAAGGAGCAAATCCTTGGCCAATAGCAACTTTATGGATGGCTTTATATTACATGAAAGCAGGAGAAAGAAAGAAAGCAAAGGAATGTATAAATTTCGTAACTAATAGTGCTACAGATTTAGGCTTTTTAGCAGAACAAGTAGACAACAGTACAATGAAATCTAATTGGGTAATTGGACTTCGGTTGGTCTCATGCAATGTACATAATAGCAATAACTGAATTTATGAAAAAATAAGTGCAATATTTGAAAGGAGAACAGAAATGTCTAAAAAGAAACATGATATAAATGAAATAATTGTAAAAGTGATGGCTGCAATATTAGCTGTACTAATGGTGGTCGCAGTAGCTGGAACATTGATTTATTACTTATTACATTAATAACAACAATTAGAGAAATAAGTGGCAGTAAGAAAAATAGTATATTCAAAATAAAAAAGAGGAAAAGAAGGAGATAAGATGATAAATAATTTTATATTGAGTATGTCAATGATATGGCAAAACATAATACAATACTTGTATGAATTATATCAATATCCAGTAAAGCTAATTTCAGTAGTGCTAGATGTAACCATAGTATTATTTATAATAATTTATATGTTTAAAATTGCAAAAAACTCTAGAGTAATGCAGTTGGCTAAAGGAATTCTAACAATAATAGTAATCACCTGGCTAAGTGACGTGTTACATTTAACAGCTGTTCATTCTATATTAACAGCAATATTACCTTCTGGAGTTCTAGCACTGATTGTTATATTTCAACCAGAAATAAGGAGAGCATTAGAACAGATAGGAACAAATAAATTTGTAAATTTTTTTGGAATGAACAAAGACATTGCAACAAGAACAAAAGAAGATATATATAAAATAGTTATAGCTGTTCAAGAAATGGCAAAAACAAAAACAGGAGCTTTGATTGTATTAGAAAGAGATATTAAGATTGATGATATAGTATCAACCGGAATAGAAATGAACTCTGAAATATCTCCACAATTATTGGTTAATATATTTGTACCAAAAACGCCATTACATGATGGAGCTGTTGTTATTGCAAATAATAAAATAGTTGCAGCAGCATGTATTTTACCATTGGCTAATAATAGAGATATATCAAAAGAATTAGGAACAAGACATAGAGCAGCTGTTGGAGTTTCTAAAGAATCAGATGCTATTGCTATAGTTGTTTCGGAAGAATCAGGAAAGGTATCCATAGCTAAAGATGGAACACTTATTGCTGATGTTAAAGAAGAAGCTCTTAAGAAGATTTTAATAAAAAACATAGTTACAGATAGACTAGAAAACAAAAAGGAAAAGAAAATAAATAGATTAAAAAATATAAAGAAAATAAGAAAAGAGCAAAGCAAAGAAGATGAGTAGAAATATTAGATTAACAATTGAATATGACGGCAAAAAGTTTAATCGGATGGCAAAAACAACCTAATAAATTGAACATACAAGGAGAAATCGAACAAGCTATAAGTAGTTTGACGGGTGAAGAGATTGACTTAATTGGCTCTGGAAGAACTGATGCAGGAGTACATGCTTTAGGACAAGTGGCAAATTTTAAAACTAATAGCAAAATTCCAATAGAAAAGATGGCTGTGGCAATTAATTCTAAACTGAAAAAGAGCATAATAATAAAAGATGCAGAAGAAGTTGAAGAAAGGTTCCATAGTAGATATAATGCAAAAAATAAAACATATAGATATATAATAAATAATTCTGAATATGGAAGTGCAATATACAGAGACTTGGAATATCATTTTCCAATAAAACTTGATGTAGAAAAGATGAAAAGAGCAGCAAAATATTTTGAAGGAGAGCATGATTTTTCGGGATTTAAGGCGAGTGGGACAAGTGCAAAAAATAGTGTCAGAACAATATATAAAGCAGAAGTAAAAGAAAATGGTGAAAGAATTTTAATAGAATTAACTGGAAATGGATTTTTATACAATATGGTAAGAATAATATCTGGAACATTACTAGAAGTAGGACTTGGAAAAATAGAAGCTGATAATATACCAGATATAATAGAATCTAAAAACAGACAAAATGCTGGAAAGACATTGCCAGCACATGGATTATATTTAGTTGAAGTTAAATATATTTAAACATAAAGTTTAAGGATCTTATAAAGAATTAATGGTAGAACATTAAGTAACCAACCATTACTAAAAAGCATATTATATTATAAAGAATAAAACTATAGTAAAGGGAGGGCTATAATATGAATCTACTATTATTTTTTGCATTGCCAGTTGCTACCGTGATATTAGCCATAGTCTGGCAAAAGATAATAAAGTGCCCGATATTGGTTGCCGCCACATCGTTTGCCATATACTTAATTGTAACATTTGCAGCATTTGATTCAAGCTTTTTAATATATGCAATAATTTATACAATATTAGCATTTATTGCTGCGTGGTTAACTAAATTTATATGTCAAACTTTTGGAAGAAACGGCTTATTTAGAACAATAAATGCGGAGAACATAAATACAAATAATTTAAATACAAATACATTAGAAATTAACGATGATGATAACGACGACAACAATAATAATGGATGCGGATGTGGATGTGGATGTAATAGATATGGTTATAACAGAAATCAAAACAACTATAGATGCTATCGTTAAAAAAGACTTTTTATACAAAAAACAAAGAATATTACAAAAGTATTACGATAGTATTTCAAAAAAATTAAATAATAATATAAAGGCAAAAATATATTGTTTTTGTCTTTTTTTTGTTGTAAAATAAATAAAGTAATATATATTGTAGAATTAACTACAAAGAGGAGGAAAAAATGGCTACAAATCCAATGCAAAGAAAATCAAGAAATTCATTTCTTTTAGGAATATTGATTACAGTATTAATTATGGGAGCAATAGTTGCTTTACTGTTATTTCAATTAATGAAAATGAAAGAAGAGGAAAATACAAGAATTGCAAATTCGAAAACTGTATACGTTTTAACACAAGCAGTTAAATCAGGAGACACAGTTAGTTCATCAATGCTAAAAACAATGACTGTGGAAAACGATGCTGTACCAACAGATGCTATAACAGGTGGAAGCTTAACTGGAAATTCAATAGCAAAAATAGATTTAGCTAAAGGAACAACTATAACATCAGCAATGGTACAAGAATCAGACGAACAAACAACAAATGATTTAAGAGTGCAAGAATATAATATGATAAAACTTTCTAGCCAATTAACAAGTGATGACTATATTGATATTAGATTAAGAATGCCATCTGGACTAGATTATATTGTTGTTTCTAAAAAACGTGTTGAGGTTCCAACAATAGATGGAGTAGATTCAGAAAACACAATTTGGCTTAAATTAACAGAAGCTGAAACAATAACAATGAGTAACGCAATTGTTGAAGCATATATTATGGATGGAGCTGTTTTGTATACAGCAAATTATGTTGAACCAGGTTTGCAAGAAAGTGCAACACCTACATATGTACCAAGTGCAAATGTACAATATCTAATTCAACAAAATCCAAATATAACAACAGAAGCTAAAAATGCTTTAATCACAAGATATAACAATACTGTATCAACAAGAAATAATATAAATAATGAATTATCTCAATATTCTGATAAAACATTAGATGGAGTTGAAGCAGGTGTTGAGACAGAAGTTCAAACATCACAAGAGCAAAGAAAAGCATATTTAGATGCTTTATCTGGAAATTAATTTTGAAAGAGAAATAGATTCTTAGAAAAATAAACGGAGGACTAAATGAGAAAGATAGGGTTTATTGGGGCTTATGATAAAACAGATTTTATTATATACATAGCAAGAGCACTTGTCGCAATGGATAAAAGAGTCTTAGTTGTAGATACTACGATGAGTCAAAAAGCAAAATATATTGTTCCAACAATAAGCCCTTCTATATCATATGTAACTGAATATGAACAGATAGATGTTGCAGTTGGTTTATATTCTTTTGAAGAAATAGCTAATTATTTTGGAATGCAAGAGTTTGATCAAAATGAGTATGATTTTGTTTTGATTGACATAGACAAACCAGAAATGATAGAAAGTTTCTGCATGTATGATGCAAACAAGAATTATTTTGTTACATCATTTGATTTATACTCTTTAAAAAGAGGAATAGAAATCTTAAGTGGTGTAAAAGAACCAATGGATTTAACTAAAATATTGTTTTCGAAGTATATGTCACAAGAGGAAGATGAATATTTAAACTTTTTATCTTTAGGACAAAAGATAAAATGGAATGAAGAAAGAATATATTTTCCATTTGATAATGGAGACCAGAGTGTAATAATTGAAAATCAAAGAATTGAGAAAATAAAAATCAAAGGATTAAGTGCAGAATACAGAGATGCGTTAATGTATTTAACAGGTAAAATTATAGAAGATGAAAAAGTAAACATAAGAAAAGCATTTAAACAATTAGACTAAAAATTATGTGGAAAGGATTTTTAAATGGCAGTAGTAGCTTTTTGGGGAAATTGTGAAAAAGAAACAGGGCAAACTATATCTACAATTGCAGTAGCAACAATGATGGCTATAGAACATAACTTCAAGATCTTGGTTATGACTACTGGCTTTAAGGATACAACAATAAATGAGAGCTTTTGGGAACCTAAAAAAACATCAAGTATGATACAAAGAGAACTTGGAATACATGGTGGAATACAAAGCATGGAATCAGGTATAGAGGGATTAAGTAGAGTAATACAAAGCAATAGAGGAAGAACAGGATTAATACCTGATTATGCAAAAGTTGTATTTAAGGACAGGTTGGATGTATTAGTACCACCCAGAACCAAAGATTATCAAGAGTACTTAAATATAGCTAGAACATACCCTTCGATTGTAGCACTTGCAAATACAGATTATAATATGGTACTTGTGGATATAGATAAAAGATTACCCACAGATACTCAAAAAGAAATTTTAGAAAATGCAGATGTTATTGTAATAACAATTAACCAAGGATTAACTAATGTAGAAAAATTGGTTGAGTTAAAAAGAACTAATGAATTATTCCAAAAAGACAATACACTTGTTTTAATTGGAAAATATGATAGATATTCTAAATATAATTTAAAAAATATAGGCAGATACTTAAGAGAAAGAGATCCGATTTCAGCAATATCATATAATACATTATTCTTTGAATCAACAACAGAAGGAAAAGTAGCAGATTATTTTTTAAGATATAGAAATTTAGTTGATAAAAATGATAGAAATTCATTATTTATCGAGGAAACTAGAAAGACATGTTCTAATATAGTTTCAAAAATACAATCGGTACAAAAGAGAAGATAACCTTAGGAAGGAATGTGATAAAAGATGAATATTACTAATATTATACTAATGATTATCGTTGTAGGTGTAGCGTTTTATGTTGTTTATAACTTTATAAAAAAGAGACAAAATGCAGAAAAGGAAGAAACTCTGCATGTAGATGATAAAACCTATACATTAGAAAAAATGATTGAATTTGTTAAGAAGAGATTAGACGAAATAACAAAAATAAACCTTTATGATATAGGATTATCAGAAGAAGAGTTAAAAAGAAGAAAAAATAAAAAATATGAGTTAAAAAAGGCTTTAAAAGGTTGTACATATGGGGATGTAAACGATAAAAAGTACATAAAAGAACTTATATATGATATGCTGTACAATGAATATGGTGTAGATGAAATAAATGTTTCAAAAGCTATCCCTTTTGATGTACCATCATTATTAACACCACAAGATAAATTCGATATAATTATATATATGTATAAATTGGAATTTGGATACGAGGCTTTACCAGAAGTTATAAAGAAATACAATTTGGCAGAATTAAAATATGTAGATGGAGAATCAAAACCATCTTATGTAATAACTTCTGAAGAAATTAATGATATATACGAAAAAGAAAACTTTGTACTAACATTTTCAGACAAATTAAATATAGTAGTACAAAGAATATACCAACATTATAAAGGTTATAGCTCTATAGATGAAATTAGAGATATGAACATAGATGGTGTGTCTGGTGGTGTATCTGGTTTACCAGAAAGCTTTTTAAGTCAGGTTGCACAGGTAGATTCTGACTATTTAGGACAAATAACAGAACACAAAGTTCCACGTGCTTGTGATAGTATATGGATAATGTTCCAAGGTAAATCAATAAGATTAGAGTTCTTATCATTTGGATCGGAAGCTGAGCTAAAAAGGGTTTGCCAAAATATTTACAAATTTAATAACCCAGGACAATTATCTGATACAAACGGTTATAAGATTAATGAAATGAAAGACGGCTCTCGTGTTGTTGTTGTAAGACCAAGTATGTCTGAAACATGGGCATTCTTCGTAAGAAAGTTCGACGTAAAGAGAGCAACTCTAGAACAAATAGTAAGATTCCCTGGAAAAGAAGATACAATAGATTTATTAAAATACTTAGTAAAAGGAGCAAGAATTATATCACTTACTGGTGAGCAGGGTTGTGGTAAAACAACAATGCTTATGGCGATGATTGAAAATATATACGAAACAATGAACCTTCGTATTACAGAAACTGCATTCGAGCTTCATTTAAGAAAAATATACCCAACAAGAAATATTTTATCAATGCGTGAAACAGAAACTATATCTGGACAAGACTGTTTGGACGTTCAAAAGAAAACTGACGGTTCTGTTAACATCATTGGTGAGGTTGCAACAGACCCCGTAGCTTCTTGGATGATTCAATCTGCACAGGTTGCATCTAAGTTTACATTATTTACTCACCACGCTAAAACATTCCCAGATTTAGTTACGGCGCTTCGTAACTCTATGTTAAGAGCTGGAGTATTTAAAGATGAAAGAACAGCAGAAGAGCAGGTTGTTTCAGTATTAAATTTCGATATTCACCTAGTAAAAGACTTTAGAGGTAGAAGATATATAGAAAGAGTAACAGAGTGTATACCAGTAGAAGATAAAAATGAATATACATATGATTATAGAAAACAAAAAACATTAGAAGGTAAAGTTGAAAAGTTCATGGATAATGCGACTGTTTACTTTACTAAGAGCACAAATAGAGAATTATACCAATATAGAAACATATTGGAATATCATGACGGAACTTATGTAATTACTAATCCAATATCAGAGAAAAACATAAAAGAAATGTTAAACAACATGGATGATACGGATGCAGAAGAGTTCAAAAAATTCGTACAAGAAAAATGGAATATCAAAGCATACAGAGATGCTGATTTGATAGACGAAATGGAAAAAGCAGAGAAGTAAAAATCAAAGGAGGTGCAATCTATGTCTAGTAATGTGATTTTATATATGTTAATGGCTATTTCTGCAGTATTTGCTATAATAGTTATAGTATATATGGTTCTAAGAAAAAAATTGCAGAGTTCAGATGTTATGCAAATACAAAAACTTAGAGAAGGCACCAAAGAAAAAAGCTTCTCTATGGAAATATTGTACCAAAAATTATATACAAAATACATAAAAACACCTTTTTTGAAAAGATACTTGTTTAAAATAAGAAGAAGATTAGAGATAATCAATATTGATGATGAGTATTTAACAAGAAAGCAAACGGCAAAAATTTTAACAAATGCACTTTTAGTAATAATACCGGTTACAATAATTATTATATTTATAACAAAAAATAATGGTTTACTTATGTCTATACTATTGATATTTGAATTGTTTATGATTGATACAGTAGTTGATGGAATGGTAGACAAAATAGATAATAATTTGTTACAACAACAAATAGACTTTTTCGCAGAAATAAGACATGCATATCATGAATTTAACATGGTAGAAGAAGCAATTTATCAAGTTGCACAAGATGATGAACATGTTGAAATGTCTAGACAAGCAGAAAAGATATATGAGATATTAATTTCTAATGACCCAGAAAGTGAATTGGAAAAATATTATGATATAGCACCAAATAGTTATTTAAAGGAATTTGCAGGAATATCATACCTTACAAAAGAATTTGGTGATAGAACAGTAGATAAAACATCTCTATACTTAAAGAACTTAAACAATATTAGCCAAGAGATGCAACTTGAAATATTAAAAAGAGATAAATTAGATTATGTGTTTCAAAGTTTATCGGTAATTGCAATATTACCATTGTTGGCACTAGAGCCAATAAAAAATTGGGCGGTTTCTCAATTTTCATTTACAGAATCATTCTATTATGGAAAAAATGGAATGATAGTCCAATTAGTAATAGTTATAATAACATTTCTATGTTATATATTAACTAGAAAACTTAAAGACAATGGTTCTACAACAATAGATACAAGACCAGCAAATCCTTGGCAAGCAAAATTGTATAAAATAAGGATAATAAAAAATATTGTAGATTTGTTTATTCCAAAAGAAGGAACAAAAGAAAGAAGAAAATTAAAAGAACTTATAAAAGATTCTGCATCTAAAGATAAAATAGAATGGATATATGTAACAAGACTAACACTTACAATATGTACTTTTGTTGCATCACTGTTAATATTTATGCAATTACATAAAATTCAAATAAATTACATATATACAGAACCAACCTCAACATATGATATTGTTGGACAGATGTCTGATAAGGATTTAAAAACAGCAATGCAATTAACAGAAAGCGATAATAAATTCTTGGATATGTTTAAAGGAAAAAGTGATACAAAACAAGAAGATATAGAAAAAGCAATGAAAAAATCATCAGACTATAAAGGAAGTACAGATGATGAAATATCTACAGCAGCAGAAAGAGTATTAAAAAAATTAAGACAGTTAAATAGCGAATTGTTTCTACAATGGTTTGAAATGCTTTTAGCAATAGTATTTGCATTAATTGGATATAACTTACCTGTATGGTTATTATTCTTCCAAAAGATAATGAGAAAGTTGGAGATGGAAGATGAAGTTATGCAATTCCAAACAATAATATTGATGTTAATGAGAATTGAAAGAGTAAATGTAGAAATGATACTAGAATGGTTAGAAAGATATTCTAATATATTTAAAGAACCATTAGCAAAATGTATAAACAACTATGAAAGTGGACCTTGGGAAGCTTTAGAAGAATTAAGAAATGATGTTAGCTATAAAGAATTTATTAGATTAGTTGAGAGTATGCAAGCAGCTGTAGAAAAAATACCAATAGCAGAGGCCTTTGATGAGTTAGACTCTGAAAGAGAGTATTATCAGGCAAAACGTAAAGAATCTAATGAAAGATTAATTAGTAAAAAAGGAATGATAGGCAAAGTAATAGGATTTGCACCAATGGTTGCATTATTTGTTGGATATTTAATAGTTCCATTAGTATTCATAGGATTAACAAGTATGACTTCATCATTTAATACAATGTCTTCAATGTAAAACTAAAGAAATATAATATTATATAATACGATTTATTAAAGGAGGGAAAGAGATGGAGAATGCAACAAAAGCACTTGAAATGGCAGCAGGAGTTTTAATAGCATTATTAATAATTGGGTTATTGGCGTATGCATATAACAATCTTTCAGATGAAAAGAAAATAGAACAGTCATCAGAAAGTGCAATGCAAGCATCCGAATTTAATAAATCGTATGAGGCTTTTAATAAAAGTGGCCTACAAGGAAGCGAAATACTTTCGCTTGCAAATAAGATAGTAGATTATAATAAAAAAGAAGCTGATAAAAAAGGATATCAAGAAATCAGATTATTTGTTACGATAAATGATTTAACAACACAAAACACACAATATTTTAAAAAGAGAACTAATCCCTATGAAGCTGATGAAATATACAATAATTATGAAAGTTTGAGTCTAGCGATAAAAAATACTGGTGATGTGAAGAAAAATGGAAAGATAATTGCTGAATGGGCTCAGCAAGCAAGTAAGAGTATACCTACAGAGATATATGATGATGTATCTGAATATAAAAATTTATTAAATGATCAAACAGGAATTGCAAGAAAAACATTTAAAGCACCAACTGTAGATTATGACAAAAATGGAAGAATAACAAGTATGTCTTTTGTTGAAGGAAAATAAAGGAGGACTGAAATGGAAAATGCAAGCAATGCATTACTAATGGCAGGAGCTGTACTAATTGGAGTATTAATATTATCTGCTGGAGTATATTTATTTACACAGTTCTCTAGTACTAGTCATCAAATTTCAGAACAATTAACAGCATCGCAAATATCTCAGTTTAATAGTCAGTTTACTAAATATGATGGAAGAGAAGATATCACAGCACATACGATTGTTAGTATATGTAACTTAGCAAAACAAAATAACGAACAATATTATGGAAGTTCAGGAAGTAATTCGGATCCATATTATATACAAGTGATTTTGAATAATGCTGGAGTAGATTACAACAGGAATAATTTAGAAAACGAAAATGAAGATTTTTATCAGGGCTTTATGAAAGGTAATGACATAAAGTATGATATAGCATCTGCAAGGATTAAAAAGGTAACTTTTACATGTACAGAGGTAAAAATTAATGAAACTACAAAATTGGTAAAAAAAATAACATTTAAAAAGAATTGAAAACAAGAAAAAAGTATAAAAATGGAAAAAATTGTGTTGCATAAAAAAAATTGTAATGATATAATAAAGAGGAATTATGAAAAAGATTATAATTTTAATTATATCCATAGTTTTAGTTGTAGTTATAATAATAAGTTATAACATATATGTATACAACAATAACAATAAAAAGACTATGGAAAAAAATAAAATATACGAGCAATTCTATAATATGGAAGTATTAGGAACAGATATAGCCTCATTAATAAATAAGGTGGATGACAGTAATAATAAAAACAATGTAGAAAAAGATGAAAAGGGATTGTTTATAAACAATAATAATAATTCTATTTCAATAGAAGTAAAGTTTTTAGAATTGGACGAACCAATTTCATCAGAAAAAATAGAAGAGCAGGGGATAACAAGATTTATTCAAAATTTTGGCGCAGTAAAATTTAAATGCACCAAAATAGAATATCATAAACAAACAAAATATGTAAAATATATGTATTTTGAGCAAGTTTAAAATTAATTAGTTATTAATATTTTATATTGGAAACAGTATAAAAAATAAAATATAAATTTATAAAATCTAAGGAGGAAAAAATTATGGAAAATGCAAGTAAAGCATTAATTATAGCAGGAGCTATATTATTATCAATTTTAATTATAGGATTAGGAATGTATATTTTTACACAAGCAAAAGGTGCAATGAGTGGAACTGGATTGGATTCAGAAAAGGCAAATGCATATAATGGAGAATTTAAACAATATGAGGGAACTATTTCTGGATCAAATGCAAGGGCTTTATATGAAAAAGTAGCATCACACAACAGAGTTAATACAGACGATTATTCATTACAAATAACATTAACAATAGGAAATACAGAGCTTACTGGAACAACACCATATGAACCTACAGCTGCTGCAACAATGGATTCAAATATTTTAAAAGCAGGTCAAACATATCATGTAACATTTGATTACAATAAGAGTGGATATATTACAAAATGTAACATAAAACAAGTTACACAATAATAGATAAACTAAACTATAATTGAGGATAAATTATGGAAAATGCGGCTGAAGCTTTAAAGTTAGCATTTGCAGTATTTGTTTTTGTAATGGCTTTATCAGTTTGTATATCTAGTTTTTCTCTTGCAAGAGAAACTGCAGATATTGTATTAACTGGAGCTGATGAAACAGCTTATTATGAATATGAAGATACTGGAAGTACTGAATATAGAATTGTGGGATTAGAAACTATAATTCCCACAATCTATAAATATAATAAGGAAAATTATACAGTGAAATTTAGAAAATGTGATTATAATGATGGACAGATTTCGAACTTGAGAGAAATTACATTGTATAAATCTCCACGAACAAGCGACGATATATCAGAATTAGATTTGAATGCGGAACGAACAAGAGGGGAACCTTGGACAGGAAGCAATGAGCAAATAAAGTCTTTTTTGGATTGCTTAGTTAATGGACGGAGATTACAATTTCCCTGATTCGAGAAGTAAATTGAGTTTTTCTCAAAGACTTGTTGAAAAATTAAAGGGGAAGAAATTTCTCGAGATGGTTGGAAGAGAAGAAAGCACTGATTCTAATAATTTAAACAAAACAACGTCTAAAACAATTATAACATATGTACAAATAAATTAAACAACATAAGAAAAAGTATCTTAAATCTAAAAATAGAAAGGAAATAAAATTATGGGAGACAGTTTAATAACAATAATTGCTATATTTTTAGCAGCAATACTAATGTTTATATTTCCGTTAATGGCTATATCAGAAAGAACAGATGATGTTTCTCAATTAGTTGTTGAAACAGCTACAACAGAATTTGTAGATAATGTAAGAAGCACTGGAAAGTTAACACTAAATAATTATGATTCTTATGTTCAAGAATTAGCAGCAACAGGAAATGCCTATGAAGTAAGTATGGAAGCACAAATTTTGGACGAAAATCCAGGGGTAAAAACTACACAAGCTGAAACAACTAAAATCGGTGAAAATGTGTACTATACAATGTATACAAGTCAGATAGAAGAAAAATTAAATAGTAGTTCAAAAAATACACTTAACCTTAAAGAAGGAGATATATTTTCTGTTTCTGTAAAAAACACTAATACAACAATAGCTCAAATATTAAGAAACTTTTTCTATAGAATAGCTGGAAATGATACATACCAAGTTGCTGCACAACATGCAGGAATGGTAACAGTAAATGGTACAAAAACTGATGGAACATATAGTCCACAATAGTTTGAAATATTTCATACCAAGTTGCTGAGTAACATGCGTGAATAGTAACAGTAAATGGTACAAAATAAAATTGATAATATTTGCATACATAACAATGTATGTTTAACTTATCCCAACCTAATTGTTGCATAACGCGATTGATTAAGGTTGGGATTTACTTAAATATAATGTAAGATAATGTTTAAATTCCTTATGGAAATACGGAATTAAACATTATAAAAAGAAAGGCGATACGAATGAAAATACAACATTTAGCTGTAATATTTGTAATTATTATAATTCCAATATCATTAGTGTTATCATTATATATAAATAATCATATATCAACAATCGAAAAACAAACTCAATACACTACTAAACTTATAAATGCTACATATGATATGGCAAAAGCATTTCAATTAAATACATTTAATAATAGATATTCAACATTAAACAATTCTAAAATAAGAGATATAGAGGCATCTATAAGTACATTTTATAGAACCCTTGGAACAAACATGGGGACAATAGGTTATGGAGCATATGATTTGCAATCATATACTCCAGCGATATTATGTACTTTATATGATGGATATTATATATATACAAAATATAATGATATAAAGACAGATGATAATATTTTAGAAAATGATGATAATTACACTTATGGTTTGAAACCTTTTATTTCTTATTCATGTAGATATGTTAGTGGAAATAATTATGATTTTGTTGTAAATTATACCTTAGATAATACAATAACAATTATAGGAAAAGTTAACGGAACATATGTAACTAAAACAGGTCATTTAGTTGTTGATGCTACTAATCCAATTAGTGATCAGGGAGAAACATTGTCAGAAAGATTAATAACGATTGAAGGAAATGATAGCTTGGGAAATCCAACAACATTAATGGGTATTTATGAATATGTTATATATGGAAATGAAAAGATATATAAAGATAATAATAACGATGCAAATGGCAATCCTAGATATTTTAGATATTCAACTGATTATAGAAAAAATTATGTTAGTAGTGCATCATATGATGATATAAATGCTTTCTTTAATGATGATGGTAAAAAAAGTGCTTATAAATATTATGAGGAAGCTATTGATTTTACTAATTGGGTAAAAACTAATATAGGCAATATTAAACCTAATAATGCAAAAGATCTAGATGGAAATGCAATAAATTTTTCATCAAATATAGATAACACAAATATATTTGATATAAATGCTGATAATAATCCATTAAAAACTAGCTCAGCATTTAATGAACATAGAATGAATGTTATTAGATATTCTATAGAATCAAATTTGTCAGCTGCAATTGCTAATTATAGTAAATTATCACCAGATAGTTTTGCATTTGCAATGCCAAAAATAGAGGAGGACGAATGGTATAAAATTACTAATAATGTTTGCTTTGTGTCGTTTTTACAAGGATTACCAATAGGAAGTAAAACATATAGTAATTATTGTGTTGTAGCCAATAATACAAACCAGGAAACTGTGGGGACTGATTCTATATACATAATAGCAAAAGATAATGCTGGTGTAGAGGAATATCATAAAGCAGGATGTAAAAAACTTGTTAATGGTTTTGCAGATGGAACTTATAATATTCTAGGTGCATATCCAAGTAGCGATTTCAAAAGAAAAAGTTTATCACTTACTGGAGCAGATGCTAATGCTCATAGTCAATTGTTGGGCAGAGACTATGTTACAGACTATGAATATTTCTTTCCTCAAGAATATACTGCATGTTATGATTGTATAGTAAATATAGCAGATACTTATAGTATAGATGATATAATAGAGGGAACAATAAAAAAAGATGATGGAACGACAATTCAGGTTCCAGATACATTGAGAAAAAAATATTTAACAGCATTAGCTCGTACAAGATATAATTTATATACGGTAAATGGCTATTTCGGCGCAAATTCAGACTGAATTTGAAAGAAAAATAAATATGTAAGAAAATAAATAAACTTCGTGATTAAATAAAATTTATTTAATCACGAAGTTTTATGTTTTGTTTATATTAAAAAATTTAAGTTATGATATTTTATAATATAAAGTTAGTTTCTTTGCCAGTTGGGGAGGGGTTTTTGACCAGGAAAGCTGATTTTATTATTATTTTAGTGTAACTATGGTAACTCCCATTTCACCTTTGCCGAAAGTGCCTAATCTAAAGGAATCTACATGAGAATTTCTGCGTAAAAATGAATGTATTCCTTCACGAAGTTTTCCTGTTCCTTTGCCATGAACTATACGAACCGATGAAAGTTTTGATATTGATGCATCATCTAAATATTTATCAATAATAGGAAGTGCTTGGTCAACATTTAAACCAATAACATTTATTTCTGAAGAAATAGTTTGAGCTTTAAAGTTTGCACTAAATGAAATAGACGAATTTGCATTCTTAGTGTGCAAAAGTGTTTTTACTTTTGAATTGTTTGAGTCTACACAAAGTTGCAAATCGCTTATGTTTACATTCATTTTCATTATACCAATTTGTACTTGAACTTCTCCAGATTTGTTAGGTAGTGAAAGTATTGTAGCTTTTTGGTTTAGCTTCTTTACCATTACAGTTTGACCAATTTGAATGTTGTTTGCTGTTATTGGAATATTAACTTCATTATTTCTATTTGAAGATTCCTCAATAGAAGATATTTCTTCTAAAGATGAGTTTAATTTGTTACGTAATTTATTTGCATTACTTATATTCATATTTTCACTATTTAACTCTTTTATAATTTCATTTGCTTCATCTTTTGCATCTAATAAAAGGTCACGGGCCTTTTGTTTTGCGTCAGATATTATATTCTGTGCTTCTAAATCTAATTTTGAATTGTCTCTTTCTAGCTTCTTTCTAAGAAGTTCAACCTGATTAGAATTTTTTATTATGTTTTCTTTTTCTTGTTCAATTTTTAATTTATCATCATAAATGCTTTTAAGGAGCGATTCTATATTTATACTATCCTGTTTTAAATATGTAGAGGCAACTTGCAATATATCATCTGGAAGTCCAAGCTTTTTACTTATTGCAAAAGCATTGCTTCTACCAGGAACACCCATAAGCAATTTATAAGTAGGTTTTAAATTTACCACATCAAAATCTGAACTAGCATTTTCAAAGCCATCTGTAACTAGCGCGTAGTTTTTTAACTCTGGATAGTGGGTGGTGGCAATTGTAAGGGCACCTAATTTGTGGAAATGCTCTAAAATACTGATGGCTAAACTAGCACCTTCAACTGGATCTGTTCCAGAGCCTAATTCATCTAATAGAATTAAGCTATTTGATGTAGCAGAGTTTAGAATTTCTATAATATTTACAATGTGAGAAGAAAATGTACTTAATGATTCTTGTATGCTTTGTTCATCTCCAATATCTGCAAATATGTTGTCAAAAACATAAATAGAGCTATTTTCTTTAGCTGGAATAAGAATACCACTACATGCCATTGCAACTAATAAACCAGTTGTTTTTAAAGTCGCTGTTTTTCCACCAGTGTTAGGTCCAGTAATTAGTAGGGATGTGTATGTATTGCCAATTGAAACATCAATAGGGACAACTGTGCTTTCATCAATAAGTGGGTGCCTAGCTGCAACTAAATTTATTAGTTTCTTGTCGTTTAATGTTGGACATGTTCCATCTATTGCTCGTGCATATTTGGCTTTTGCAAATATAAAATCTAACAATCCAATTGTTTTAAAATCTATATCAATATTAGCAGAAATAGGCATTAAGCTTGCAGAAAGATTGGCTAATATTTTTTCTATCTCAATAGCTTCAGATACTTTTATAGAGTTAATTTTATTGTTTAAATCATATATGCTCGAAGGTTCAATATACACAGTAGAGCCACTTGCAGAGATATCTAAAATTGAGCCACTAATTTTATCTTTAAATTCTTCCTTAACTGGAATAACAAATCTATCGTTTCTAATGGTGATAATTGAATCCATTATATATTTTGAATAGCTTCCAGAATGTATAAAGTTAGAAAGTTTTTCACGTATATCTTGTTCTAATTTTCTTCTATTTCTGCGTAAACTAGAAAGGGCAGAAGAGGCTTTGTCGTCAATTGTATTTTCGTCTATGATACAGCTAAAAATTTTGTGTTCTATGTTTTCATTTGAATATAGTTCTTCAAAAATATTTTCTAACAAAGTAAAATTAGATAAATCGAAGGATTTATCTTCGTATAGATATTCTTTTAATTCTCTGGCAATTTTTAGTACATTTGCGATTTCTAGAAGTGCTTTAGCAGATATACTGTTTCCACTATTCAAGTTTTTTATATAAATGTCAATGTCTGCAATTTCTGTAATTGGAACAGAACCTTTTCTAATAAGTAGCTCTAACGCTAAGGATGTTTCTTTTAATGATTTTGCTACTTCATATTCATTAGAGGAAGGTGTTAAATTAAGTATCAATTCTTTTCCGTGCAGATGTGACACAATAGTTTTCAATTTTATCTAAAACTTTATTAAATTCTAATCTGTCTAAATCTTTGTTCATAATTTGTTCCTTTCAAACCTTTTTATACAAAGTATTATACAACAAAAAGGGGATAAGGTCAAAGAAAAATGTTGATGGAAACGGGGTTTTTTCGTCAATATTGATATAACCTTGACAAATAATTACTACTAACTTATAATTTAGTTGCAAAACCTTGAATGTTATTGTAATGGTTTGCAACTGAAGATAAATGGAGGTCTATATGGAACTAGAAAAAGAAGTAAAAATTGAAGATAAAGATACTGCAAAAAAAACAAAGAATGTTAATGAAAAAGAAGAGATAAATATAGGGAAGATCAAAATAGATGAACCAGAAGTGAAGATAACTTTTAAAAGAATTTTGATGTATTTTATAATATATAGTTTTTTAGGTTTTGTAGTTGAAACTATATTCGGAATGTTAACAAAGGGAGTAATAGAAAGTAGAAAGAGTTGTTTCTATGGACCTTTTTGTTGCATATATGGATTAGGGGCTGCAATTATGATTCCAGGACTTCAAAAGTTTAAGCGTAATAATTGGACTTTAGCAATAGGCGGAATGATAGAAGGATGTATAATAGAGTATGTTGTAAGTTGGATAGGTGAAATAATATTTCAAATAAAATGGTGGGATTATTCTAATATGCCACTTAATATGAATGGAAGAATATGTTTGCTATTTACAATCTTCTGGGGAATATTAGCTGTTGTATTACTAAGACTTGTAAATCCATTTATAGAAAGAACAATAGATAGATTGCCTAAAAAATGGTTTGATATTATAGCGATTGTGGGAAGTGTTTTTCTACTGTTAGATTTGTTATTTACATCTTTTGGATTGAAAATTTTTTATACAAGATTAACAAAAGAACATAACTTGAATTTGAAAGGTGAAAATATTTTAACTGTTAAACAAGAGGTTTTGGATAATGAGTTTATAAAATGGTTATCTGATAATGTTTTTACAGATGAAAAAGTATTAAAGACATTTCCAAATATAAAGTTTGAAGATGCAAATGGAGAGATTATTTGGGTAAAAGACATATTAACTAATATTCAACCATATTATATAAAGATAAGCGATAAAATAACATTAAAATAAGAATAAGAATCTGGATGAAATATCGTCCAGATTTATTAATGCTCTATAATATGAAAGCCTGCATGACTTTCCTATTATAGAGCACTATATTGCAAAGCAGGTCTAGTCTATTCTAAACATACTAAACCATTTTAGTAATAAGAATTTTGAAATATTTAAAAGTGTCAATCTATTAATTTTTTTACTTGCAATTAAATTTACAGTATCTAAAGTTTCGCCATTTATGGAATAAGTTATTTCTCCTAGTTTTTGTCCTTCTAAGATTGGGGCAGATATATTTTCATCTAAAGAGATGTTTTGAACTATTTCCGAGTTATTACCTTTTTTTAAAAGAACGCCTGAGTCATTTTCTAAAATAACATCTAATGTTGATGGAGTTCCCTTGTTTACTGTGATAGTTCTAATTACATCATTTTTCTTTCCGAATTCTTTAAATTCATAATTGTTAAATCCATAATCTAAAATTTTTTGAGCTTCTGCAAATCTTATCTTACTGGTTGGAGCTTTCATTATAACACCAATTAAAGAAAGTCCGTTTCTGGTTGCTGTGGCAGATAGATTATAAAGTGCTATAGAGGTAGATCCTGTTTTTAGTCCTGTGCATCCAGAATAATTTTTTACAAGTTTGTTTGTGTTTACTAAACTAGATTTTCCATCTCTTAGAGAGTCCATATAGATTGTTGTGTATTTTGTGATTGTGGGGTGATTTAGCATTAGTTCTCTAGACATAAGAGCAATATCATAACTAGAGGTTACATGACCATCTTCATCTATTCCATGACAATTTTTAAAGCAGGTGTCATTCATTCCTAATTGTTTTGCTTTTTCATTCATTTTGCTAACAAAAGCTTCTTGACTACCCTCTAGGTAATTGGCCATCGCCACTACGCAATCATTGGCTGAAACTACGCAGATTGCTTTTAACATTTCATCAACAGTTAAAGTCTCTCTAACGTCTAACCATATTTGAGAACCGCCCATGGCTGCGGCATCTTCGGTACATGGAACTTTATCCATAAGTGAAATTCTTCCTGAATCTACTGCTTCCATAATTAGAAGTAAGCTCATTACCTTTGTAACGCTTGCGGGACGCAGCTGCTCGTGCATGTTGTAATCGTAAATTACGAGTCCAGTTGATTGCTCCATTAAACAAGCACTTCCAGATTCTAAGTTTAGGGAGTTGTCTGTTACTGTATCGCTATTAGAGCCAGAAGCGGGAGCATTTGTTTCAGTGGTTTCTAATTTCTGAGATTGATTAGACCAAACATATGCTGTTTCTTCAGCTTTTAAAATTGGTGAAAACGTAAATAAGATTACAGATAACACAAATAATAAAATAAAAGTTGTTCTACATTTATTAAAAATATTATACATATATAATCCTCCTGAAATATTATATATAAATAATATTCGAAATCTAAAATTATAGAACAACTCACAATACTTTAATGATTATAAAACTAAAATACAAATATTATGTTAAAAATAATAAATTCAATATACTAATTTTACAATTCGTACTGTAACATTTTCATCATCAGAGTTGAAATACATTTTGATGTCATTTCCAGTAGAATTTGTGAATTTAAAATCCATAGAGCCATATGCTACTGCGGCATCTTTTCCGTCAGGGACATAAGTTACATCTTTTCCATGCTCATGTCTTTCGACAACTTTTAGACCAGGGACTGCTAATACAACATTGTAAAGTGTGCTACTAACCTGACAATTTCCACCTCCAAGAGCTTGTACAGTTTTGCCATCAATAATTACGTCTGCTTCTTGGTAACCTTTAGCAGAAGTCGAAGGACCTAGAGTGTTGCAAAAAGAAAAAGTTTCACCATTAGAAATCACTTTACCATTTAAACTGGAGCATGTTATACGGATATTGTTTAATCTGCCAGATGCTTTAGATTTTAGGGGAGTAGAATAAGAACCAAGTTCTTCTTCTTTCGGTTCTTTAGCTTTTTCTTCTGCAATTCTATTTTCTTCTATTTTATTCTGAAGTTCAGCATTTTCGCTAACTTTTGCGAGTTCGTTAGCGCCATCATTTGAATTGGTTGCAAGACGACTAGCACTTTTATTGTTTTGATTTTGAGTAGTTTCTTTGTTTTTATTGTAGAAGAAGTATATGGCAACTCCTATGATAGCGATAACAATTAATCCAACTAATATATAAGTGTAATTTTTTTTCATATAACTCATCCTTTCAGGATTATTATAGGTAAAAAAATAAAAATTATACAGTTGCTTTTTGCTTTTCTAGATTTTTTTAGTTAGTGCCTGAGGATAATTGGTTATTGTTATTTAAAATTTTGACATTTGTAATGATATGATTTATTTATTGTCCAATGTGCTAGGTAGAGATGATTATAATGTGTTCGACATTCGCTCTTTTGACTAATAATATGCTCCAAATTAGGAAAAGAAATTTCCCTTCTGCAACTACAATAAAGACGTGGGCTTGTAGTTAAGAGAAAGTTTCAATCCCTAATTGTGATCATATTTATTAGTCAATGCGTCAGGTAGAGGTAATTTTAAGTATTTATGAGAAGAGGAAAAATATTTCGAGGAGGAAAAAGCAAATGGAGAGAAACAAAGGAGAGACAATTGGAATAATGGGAAATTCTAAAGGAATTACATTGTTGGCTCTGGCTGTTACTATTGTGGTTTTATTAATATTAACAAGTATAGGCTTAAAGCTGGCTTTAGGAAACAATGGTATTATTGGAGAGGCTAAGAATGCAAAGGAACAATCGGAAATAGATGAGGGAAAAGGGATTGTGAAAAGAGCAACTACAGTTTCTTTGATAAAAAGTAAAGGTTCTAAAGTTGAGCAAGATACTTTAGAAAAAGCATTGGATGATGAGACAGGAGAAGGGAAAACAGAGGTTAGTGATGTAGGAGATGTTTTTGAAGTAGCTTTTGTAGACTCAAATAGATATTATGAAGTTGATAGTGAAGGAAAATATGTTGTATTAACAAGAAGTTTAAACTTTAAATCAAAACATTCGTATGATGATTATACAAGAACTGACTTTGGAAATTTAAATGAAGATGAAATAATAGAAGATATAAAGACTGAGCTTACAAAAAAGGATGAGAACTGTATGGGATTTGCAAGTATAGGTCAAAAAACAGCCTTTAAGGGAATTTTTAGAGGAAATATCAATTCCATACAAAATACATATACAAAAAAATATGGATTGTTTAGTTATATAGAAGGAAAATTCACTCTAATCTCATGGTTGACAAATTTGAATTATGTAGTATAATAGTAGTATGTTGAATTAATAATAGGTGAAAGGAAAAGATAAATGGCAAAGATTTGGAAAAAACTATTATTAGTAATTTTAATTTTAGCGTGCTTATTTAATGTTGTTTCAAAGATTGTAAGACGTTATCCATTAAAGGAAGAATTAAAAGCGTCTGCTCAATATATGTTGGAACAAAGAAATAAATAAAATAACTAATAAATAATGCTTGAAAAATTTTTTAATATATGATATTATATTATTTAGCAGTTTTTAATTATGTGTAAGGAGAGGTGAAAAGCAATGAAAGAAGGATTACATCCAAATTATGAAGAAACAACAATAACATGTGCTTGTGGAAATGTTATGACAACAAGTTCAACAAAAAAAGACATGAAAGTAGATATATGTTCTAAATGTCATCCATTTTGGACAGGTAACTTAAAAAGAGAAACAACTGGTGGTAGAGCAGATAAATTCAAGAAAAAATATGGAATTAAATAAAAAGTTTGCTATAATATATAGCAACTTTTTTTTATATAAATAATAGGAAAATTATACTGACTTTCCTATTATATAAAAATACATTGCTATTTAGGATATACAGTTGAACCCATTGACAAAAGCTGATAAAATGTATTAAAATATGACAAGAATAAGTTAGAAGGAATGTTGATTTATAATGGAAAATAGAGTAGATAGAAAACAGATAGAAAACATGGATGAAAAGGTAAAATTACAAAAAGAGTTTATAGATAAAGTTAGAAAAATTAATGAAGGAAAAAATTTAAAATATCACATATTAACTATGGGATGTCAGTTGAATGAGAGTGATTCTGAAAAGTTAAGTGGTATGCTTGAAGAGATGGGATATAGCCTTACTAAGAATATCGAAGAGGCTAATTTAATTGTGTTTAATACTTGTTGCGTTAGAGAAAATGCTGAGGATAAACTTTTCGGAAAGTTGGGAGAGGTAAAGAGAATTCGTGAAGCTAATAATGGATTAATTGCAATTGGCGGATGTATGATGCAAGAAAAACATATTGTTGAGAAACTAAAAAAGAGTTATCCATTTTTTGATATTGCTTTTGGAACTCATACTTTATATAAATTTCCAGAAGATATATACACTGCATTAATGGAAAATAAACAGATTGAGGACATTTTAGATATTGACGGTGAAGTTACTGAAGGTTTACCAGTTAAAAGAGATGATAATATTAAAGCATCTGTTCTAATAATGAATGGATGTAATAATTTCTGTACATATTGTATTGTTCCATATGTTAGAGGAAGAGAGAGAAGCAGAAAAGCAGAAGATATATTAAAAGAAGTTGAGGACTTGGCTAAACAAGGTTATAAAGAAATAACGTTGTTAGGACAAAATGTAAATTCGTATATGAGGTCTGAAAGAGAAAATGGCATAAATAAAGGAGAGATAGATTCTTTTGCTAAATTGTTAAGAGCTGTAAATGAAATTGAAGGAATAGAAAGAATTAGGTTTGTTTCTCCTCACCCAAAGGATTTTACAGATGATGTAATTGATGCTATAAAGGATTGCAAAAAGGTTTGTAAAATTATTCATTTACCATTACAGTCTGGAAGCACTAATATATTGAAAGCCATGAACAGAAAATATACAAAAGGGCAATATTTAGAATTGGCAGAAAAAATTAAAAGTAGAATTCCAGAAGTGGTATTTTCTACAGATATAATAGTTGGTTTCCCAGGAGAGACAGAGGAGGATTTTGAGGATACTTTAGATGTTGTAAGAAAAGTAAATTTTGAACAAGTTTATATGTTTATATATTCAAGAAGAGTTGGAACTCCTGCTGATAAAATGGAAAATCAAGTACCTGAAGAGGTTAAACATGAAAGATTTGACAGACTAAAAAAATTAGCAGAGGAAAATATTAAGATAAATAATCAAAAGTATGTAGGAACTACTCAAAAAGTATTAGTTGAGGGCTTTAGCAAGACAAATTCTAGTGTTTTAACAGGAAGAACTGATACAAATAAGGTTGTTAATTTTGAAGGCTCAAAGGATCTAATTGGAAAAGTAATAAGCTTAAGAATTGTTTCAGAACATATGTGGTATTTAAAAGGTAAAATTTAAAATAGAAGTAAAGATGTAATAAGGGAGATAGATAAAATGGCAGAAAAATCAGGTTTTTCGCCTATGATGCAGCATTATTTGGCTACTAAGGAAAAATATAAAGATTGTGTATTATTTTACAGACTGGGTGACTTTTACGAAATGTTTTTTGATGACGCTGTGAACATTTCGCAGGAGTTAGAGTTGACTTTAACAGGAAAAGAATGTGGACAGGAAGAAAGAGCTCCAATGTGTGGGATTCCATATCATGCAGCAGAAAGCTATATATCTAAGTTGATAGAAAATGGACATAAGGTTGCAATTTGTGAGCAATTGGAGGACCCTAAAACAGCTAAAGGTATAGTAAAAAGAGATGTTATAAGAGTTGTTACACCTGGAACTGTAACAGAGTCTAACTTGTTAGAAGAAAAAAGAAATAATTATATAATGTCTATATTGAAAAAGGGAACATTCTTTGGAATTGCTGTTTGTGATATTTCTACTGGTGATTTCTTTGCAACAGAGATAAAAGAGGAAAATAATTTTCAAATGTTGTTAGATGAAATATCTAGATATTCTCCTTCTGAAATAGTTGTAAATAAAATGCTATATGATTGTGAAGAAGAAATTGACAGTATAAACCAAAGATTTAAGGTATATGTTTCAACTGAGGATGAAGATAAGTTTTCAGAAGATGTTCAAGTAATATATAGAAATTATACATTAGTTACAGATAATGATGAAGTTATTGAAAGTATAGATGATAAGCTATTTGCAATATCTGCAATAAATGGACTTGTGTCATATATACAAGATACTCAGAAAACAGATTTAAATCATATTAATAAAATTGTTATATATTCAATTACAAAATATATGTCGCTTGATATTAATGCAAGAAGAAATTTGGAAATAACAGAGAAATTAAGAGATAAATCTAAAAAAGGAACACTTTTATGGGTACTTGATAAAACTTCAACTTCTATGGGAGGAAGGCTTTTAAGAAGATGGCTAAGCAATCCTTTAATAGATGTAAAAGAGATAAATAACAGACTAAATTCTGTAAAAGAATTGAAGGAAGACGTAATCTTAAAAGGAGAGTTAACTTCTAGATTAAAAGGCGTATATGACATAGAAAGATTAGCAGGAAAAATATCTTATGGAAGTGCAAATGCAAGGGAATTAAACTCGCTAAAAGCTTCAAGTGAAAGATTACCAGAAATAAAAAGATTAATTGAAAATACAACGTCTCCAATGCTGAAAGACTTGTATGAAAATATGGATACATTAGAAGATATCTATAAATTGATAGATTCTGCAATAGTTGAGGATCCACCTATAAGTGTTACAGATGGTGGAATAATTAAATTAGGCTATAATGAAGAAATAGATAAATTAAAAACAGCAATGATACAAGGTAAAAACTGGCTTATAGAGTTAGAAGCAAAAGAAAGAGAAGAGACCGGAATTAAAGGATTAAAAGTTGGATATAATAAGGTTTTCGGATATTATATAGAGGTTACTAAATCTAATTTGTCATTAGTTCCAGATAGATATATAAGAAAGCAAACTTTAACAAATGGAGAAAGATATATTACAGAAGAACTAAAAGAGTTGGAAGGTCAGGTTTTAGGGGCAGAGGAAAAAGTTACAGCTTTAGAGTATAATGCTTTTGTAGAAATAAGAACAAAAATCAAGGAAAATATAGAAAGAATACAAAGGGCAGCTAATATAGTTGCAACTCTAGATGTTTTATGTTCGCTTGCAACAGTTGCAGAAGATATGAATTATTGTATGCCTGATGTTGACAAAAGTGGAATTATAGACATAAAGGAAGGCAGACACCCAGTAATTGAAAAAATGTTACCAAGTGGAAGCTTTATAGCAAATGATACTTATATGGATAAAGATGAAAATAGACTTGCTATAATAACTGGTCCAAACATGGCAGGAAAGTCAACATATATGAGACAAATTGCATTAATAACATTGATGGCACAAATTGGAAGCTTTGTTCCTGCAACATCTGCACATATAGGAGTGGTTGATAAGATATTTACAAGAGTTGGAGCTTCTGACGATTTAAGCATGGGTCAAAGTACCTTTATGGTTGAAATGATGGAAGTAGCCACTATTTTAAAAGAAGCAACAAGCAATAGTTTAGTAGTATTAGATGAAATAGGAAGAGGAACATCAACATATGATGGACTTTCAATTGCATGGGCTGTTGCAGAATATATTGCGGATAAACAAAGATGTGGAGCTAGAACTGTATTTGCAACACATTATCATGAATTGATTGATTTGGAAAATAAATTAGAAGGTGTAAAAAATTATTCAGTAGCAGTTAAAGAAAAAGGCGAAGATGTAATATTTTTACGAAAAATAGTTAAAGGTGGAACTGATGAAAGCTATGGTGTACATGTTGCAAGGCTTGCAGGAGTTCCAAAAGTTGTAACAAAAAGAGCAAATGATATTTTAAAGAGTATAGAGAGAAAAAATGCTTTAACAAATAAGAAAGTGTCAGAAGAAAAAGAAGATAAAAAGGTTGTTACAGGCCAATTGGATATGTACAATTATAAATTGGCTCAAATTGCTCACGAATTAGATAAAATCAATTTGAATGAATTAACTCCTATAGATGCGCTAAATACATTAGTAAAAATAAAAGGCGAGATGGGAGCTTAAAGAAGAAGATTTGTCATAATAAGGTAGCAAAACATAAATTTGAATAAAAAATCTAAAAACTATTGCAAAAGAATTAAAGTAATAGTAGAATAGGGATGATATTGGTAAATAAGTGAAAGGAAGGATAAAATTATGGCTTTAGTAACAACTAAAAAAATGTTTGAGAAAGCAATGACAGAAAATTTTGCTATAGGAGCTTTCAATGTAAATAATATGGAGATTATTCAAGGAATTGTGGATGCAGCCGCAGAGGAGAATTCACCTGTAATATTGCAAGTATCTTCGAGTGCAATTAAGTATGCAAGAGTTGGATACTTAAAGAAAATGATAGAGGCAGCTTTGGAAGAACATCCTAATGTTGATTTAGCATTACATTTAGATCATGGACCAGATTTTGAAACATGTAAAATGTGTGTAGATAATGGATTTACATCAGTAATGTTTGATGGTTCAAAATATGATTTTGAAGAGAATGTTAGATTAACAAAAGAGGTTGTTGATTATGCTCATAGTCATGGTGTTGTAGTTGAAGCTGAACTTGGAAAGTTAGCTGGAATTGAAGATGATGTAAATGTTGCAGAATCAGATGCTATGTATACAGATCCAATGCAAGCAAAAGAATTTGTTGAAAGAACTGGATGCGATTCTTTAGCTATAGCAATAGGTACAAGCCATGGAGCATATAAATTTAAAGGTGAACCTAGACTAAGATTTGATATTTTAGCAAAGGTTAAGGAACTATTACCAAATACTCCAATAGTATTGCATGGAGCTTCAACAGTAATTCCAGAGTTGGTTGAAATGTGTAATAAATATGGTGGAGAAATTCCAGGAGCAAAAGGTGTACCAGATGAGATTTTACATCAAGCAAGTCAATCTGGAGTATCAAAAATAAATGTAGATACAGATTTACGTTTGGCTATGACTGCACAAATACGTAAAACTTTTGCAGAAGATCCTTCAGTATTTGATCCTCGTAAATATTTAGGACCTGCAAGAGAACAAATAAAAGAAACAGTACAACACA
>OIYO01000285.1_pt1 | contig 48472 bp, 40 predicted proteins | sample 1588191 | NCBI WGS metagenome assembly OIYO01 (sample SAMN03283275) | human gut metagenome | biome: human-associated habitat; material: feces | host: Homo sapiens | place: Peru | collected 2012 | reverse complement strand
CACCAGAAGTATTTCCAATAACGAAACCATTATTATTAGAAGCATAAGCAACCCAATCACTACCAACCGAAAATGATGTATATGATGCATTACTTATTTCATAATTAGCCTTTATTCCAGATAAATAAACACCATTAGCAACACCGTATATAGTACAACTAATACCTTCACCAGCATAAACAGTAGATGGACAACTTATACTTGTATCAATACTACTAGCGTTTACATTTGGTAAAAACACTATAGAAAGGCCAAGTAAAATACCTAAAAATAATCTTTTCATAAACTACCTCCATTTATCATAGTAGTCGCTAACTTCATCAAATCATTCATCTTTACTTTATTATCACTATTTATGTCTGCTGCCATAAGATACTCATCACTTAATCCCTTGTTTTCCAATAAATAATTAGCAATCTTCATAACATCATTAACCTTAACATAACCATCTCCTGTTACATCACCAGTTAATACTAACTTATAAGTCTTAAATCTATTTTTATATACTAAACCAGTCTTTATAAAGTCATTTTCACCAAGTTGTGTACTTCCATCAAATAATAAGAATCCTTCATTATGTCTAACACCATCAAAGAAAGTCTTACATGAATATGTCTTATAAACATTATTTAAATTAATCTTCTTTATGTAATCATTATCTATTTGATATTTATTAGTTTCAATATATTTAGCAATCTTATTATAAATAGCATATAAATTAATATCTTTAGTAACTAACATACCATCAGTATAACCATCCCATTTATCAAGTTCATAATAATACTCATTATCTTCCTTATTATATTCTTTAATAGGAACAATTACACTATCCTCATCATACTCTACACTATTTATTAATGTTATCTTATCAGTATCATAATAAAATACTTTATACTTACCCTTTTCAATATTTAATTCATACTTACAATAAGTATCATTACATAAAGTATTACCAGCTTTATCTGCTATATTTTTTATCCATAAATATTTATCTTTATAATTAAGTTTAATATCAAACTTTTTATTATTAATAAATATACTCATCTTTGAAGGAACATTCTGATCCTTACTAACAGCATATTCAAATAAACTATTATCATCTAAACCAGAGCCATCATCTTCCAAAATAATATTTAAAGACTCATTAGTCTTATCATAATTATATTTTATTAACGGACTAACTCTATCAATAAAATCAATGTTCAAATTATTTGAATATATCTCACTACAATTATTATCATTACAATATTTCAAACTATAAGGAACAACTGAGTTTTCAGTAACTTCTTTTCTTATAACAGCAGTCTCAGTATCTATCTTTTCTGTATCATTTTCAAATTTAAACTCTAAATAACCATTCCCTATCTTTTGTTTATAATAATTAATTTTAAATTCTACAAAAACATTATCTTTAGTAAATTTATCACTATAATTTGTCTCTATTAAATTAACAATTTCATATTCTTTAACAAATGATTTACCAGAAAGAGATAACTTAAGACGAGCTGTACCAGTTTTACTACTAGTTATTAAAACATTATCTTTAACTGTCAATAAATCAGGATCTAAACTCTCAATAGTAACTTTTTTCTTATCTCCATATGGAACAATCAATAAATTAAATTCATATTCTGAATTACTATTTAATTTATTAGAAAATAAATCTAAACTTACATCTGTTATTTCGTATGGAAAAGATCTTAATATTGGATAATCATTATCCATATACCAAACATTATCAAAATCCCACTCTTCATAATTACTCTGTTTAAACATTTCTTCTTTAGTACGACCCCATTCATCAATAAAGGTATAACTATCATCCTTTAAATAATAACTATAATAAGTATTGTCATCTTCATCTAATGCATTTAAACCTGCAGTTAATACTTCAACATCACTACTTGAAGCCTGTGCAGATACCTTACTAATGTTATAACAGTATATAGGTGCTGCATTAACAGAATTCATAATTCCAGAAACATTCATTTTATTAGTTCCAGAAGCCGTTATTTCCCCTTTATTATAAGAGTTCATAATGTCCCCAATAAAACTATAGCCAACTATTCCTCCTGCATAAACTTCATTATTATCTGCTAAAGCCTCTACTTTCCCATCAAAAATACACCTATCACATGTTCCAATACTATCAATAGTACTAATAATACCACCAACATTTTTAGTTCCTGTTACATAAGTATTAAGAACAAAAACATTTTCAAGTGTAGAAGATCCTTTTAAAGTACCAACTAAAGAAGCTGCTGAACCATTAGTATTTTTAAAATTAGAATCAGTAATTACTAAGTTTTTAATATCACCTTGAAAAGTAGATATTATGGAAACTCCATTAGAATTCTTCTCTTCAATATTAATATTTTTAATTTTATGATAACCACCATCTAAATTACCTGTAAATGCTCGATTTAATTTATAGTTTTTATTTTCGAAATCCAAGTCATTAGTAATATAAAAGTATTTACCAGAGTTACTACTATCAAAAATTTTTAAGAATTCTCTTGGAGTTGAAATTTTTTCATCATAAACCATAACATCAATAGAATCAGTAACATCTCCATCAGGAGTATTTACAGTTAAAGAAATAGTTGTCTTACCAGCCTTTTTTAAGGTTAAAACACCATCAGAAATAGTTGCAACAGTTTCATTAGCACTAATCCATCTAAAATCAGAAGCATTTTTTTCATCTAATAATTTATAGTTTACCTTTGCAGTTTTATCACTCAAAAAGAAAGGATCAGCACTTAAACTAACAAAGTTACCATTACTAATATTAAAAGTACAAGTATCAACTACATCTCCATAATATGTTTTTAAATAATATTTACCTACAGCCAACTTTTTATCAAAACTAATATTAATTGTATTACTATTTGTAACTACATAATTATTTTCAATTACAAATTGCTCAGTAACATCTAAATTATTACTATTAAATATTTTATATTCTAACTTTTCCCCTGTTGCTATACCAGCTGTTTCAGTCCTAGCCTCAAAACCACCAGTGTTTCTATTTACATATACATTTTTTAAATAACTATTAACTTTTACTTTATCATCACAATTATTCAAATAAGTACATTCATTAACTGTTAAAACAGCTGGTATATCTATAGTAGAAGAAGCCCCGGATAATTTAACATAAAAACTATCTCCTGTTAAAGCATAATCATCAAGTTTAAATGAACGTAATCCCGGATAATCTATTGTTTCTGATACTATTGTTTTATAATTAATTCCGTCATTACTTATCGCAAGAGTATACGTACCATTATATTGATTTAAACTAAAATTAACACGATCTACATACTCTTTTTTCTTAGGCTTATAATATTTATATAAAAGAGTATTTTTATCAACTGTATCAAGTTTTTCAACCATACTTATACTTCTATTATATGAATTGTCAAAATCTTTAATAGCTAAACTTCTAACCCCCCCAATACCAGAAATATACGAGTCATAAGTCAAATATACATAAAGAGCAGAACTGCTTGATCCCCATGAATTTTTTAAAAGCCAAGCTCCTTTACCTGATACCCATTTATAACCAGCAGCCTCACAAGTTTCTTTTGTATAACTACTAGAGGTAGATGATTTAAGTCTACAATAATTATATTCGTAATCATCATTCCAACCAATTAATTGTAATTCATGCCCTCCAGCTACAGAATTATTACACTTATTATCATCATTTATAACTGCAATCTTATTTACAGAATCATAATAGTAACAAGAACCAGCATATAAAGTAGCTGGACCCTTAGTTCCAATAAATGCAGCCCCATGCTTCATAATCATTTGTTTTAATTCATTTTTCCAACTTTCAAGTTTAACAGAATCATAAGGCTTAATTGGAAAGCGATATATATCTGTAACCATATAATCTGTTGGAACCTGATCATAAACTTCATTTAAAGTTTTAGCATCATATCTACTATCATATTCAGCCCAAATACCGGTAGCACGTTTAAGTGTTATACCATAAGAAAATAACTCCTGCAATCTAAACTCTGAAAAAGCATCTCCTAAAGTTCTATAACCATATGGATTGTATTCTTCAGAAATTACAGTTCGTTCACTACTACCAACCTTTATAATAGGCTTAGTCGTTATATAATCAATACTTCTCTCCGAAAAAGCAGCATGAGTATCAGATTCCTTATTTATATATTTATCATTTAATTCCTTATCATTTTTATAATGACAATATTTAGAGTCCGGATTACTATCAACGCATTTTGAAATAACCTCATCACTATTTTCTATTCCCTTTATAAAAAAATTAGATTCAGCTGACCCATACACAGCAAAAGCAACACATAAACCTAATGAACCTTGATTTCTCTGAATAGAATTAACATACCTTTTACCATCAAGATCCATTAAACTATACTTACTAGGAATAACCGTATCTGTAAAATTAAATTGATTAAATTTCTTTAATTTTCCACTTCTATCATATTCATATATATATTCCGGAGGAATAGCACCATAAGTTGCCTTTTTCTCATCAGACAACTTCATATACTTTTCCCATTCAGGATTAATTTTACCTTCTACAGCAAAAACATTAATACTTAATGAAAAGATAAAACAAATAAACGCTAAAAAAGTAATCCTTTTCTTCATTGTACAACACTCCTACAAAATATAACTACTAAACTACAGAAAAGAGCTCTCTAATCAGAAAGTTCTTGTTCTTTATTATTTTTCTTATACACCGTATAAACTATAACAGCACCGACTATTACACATAAACCTATAGCAGTATAAATAATAGTACCAATACCACCTGTTACTGGAAGAATTCCAGCCTTTGAAATTGGTACTTCAACAGTATATGTTCCAAATGGTTCAGTATTTGTTGAATCAATTGTTATAGAAAAAGGTTTAACTATAGAATAACCAGTAACAGTTTTTGTCTGTTTCAAATAAAATGTTCCTTCACCAATATATAGAGAAAAAGCAGTTCCATCAAATGCAGTAGTTATTGTATCTACTTTCTTAGTCATAGCCTCATCTGAATACACATCAAATGTTATTCCATTTAAAATCTTACTCTTATTATCCTTCTCATATGTCAATACTTGTAAATAGTTAGAGTATAATGTAACAGTGGAAGACAGCTCACCTAATCCGAACTCGCTATCAGTTTCAGATTTAACTGTATATTCATTGTTTGCACTAAGTTTTTTTGTATAATAAACATCCAAATTAGTAACATTTTCCTTATTAGTTAATGTATATTCTAAAACAACCTGATTACCAGATAATTTATCAAGAGCAAGAAAAATTGAATAATTATCATAACCGCCAACCTCTTCACCAGCTGTATTTTTTATAGAGACATATCCGTCTTCACTCGATTCAGAGAAAAGTAGAACACCATTATCTGACACAGCCAAAGTAGCACAAAATGCACATGAAGAAGGATTACAACTAATCGATTTCATTTTAAATACATCAGGTAAATTTAAGTAAAAGTAAAATGGTTCATTATCATAAGCGTTTTTAACATAATTTGTATAGTCCACAGTAACAATATATTTCAAATTAGAATCTTTTGTAAATGTTCCCACTTTATTTCCTATTTTATTAATGTATGCATTAAGCGCTATTGGCTCAGTAGTTTTTGCAACAATAGTTGTACCTTGAATTGTCCAAGTATCATTGCTCGCTGTTGGTAAAATATTTCCAACCATTTGAGAAAAAGCTCTATTAAAATAATTATACGGACGTACTACATAAGCACCTGCTGGTAAATTTGTAAAGTTACACACACCAGAATTAATTTTACAATAAATATTTGAATCTGACACACTATATTCTCGTAACATTAAATCTAGAGTTGACGCTGTCACAGGTGAACCAGATGTTATATCTCCAGATGTTAATTTTAAATAATCTTCTACTTTAAGATTTTTATAGTTAGAATTTTTGCTCAAAAACGTTTTAAAGGCACTTGTAAATTCATACGTAATCTCATTAGTTGTACTATTATAAAAAACATCTATTATTTTAACTGCTATTAAATCCTTTCCTGTTGTATTTACAGATATTGGCTCAGGCAAATTTGTAACTGTAATACTTCCAGTATTTGTAACCAAATAACTATTGGTATCCGTCGTTCCCTTTTTTGTTGAATCAGTCGTTATAGTAACTGCCTTTACATTTAATGTTAAACAAAATAAAAATACAATTGCTATCATTAAAAATAATCTATTTCTTCTCATGATTTCTACCTCTATCCTATATCTATTATACAATAGTTATTATACATAAAATATAAATACAAAGTCAATGAAAACAACATGCAAAAAAGAACTCTCTAATCAGAAAGTTCTTGCTCTTTATTCTTTTTCTTATACATTATATAAACTGTAACAGCACCAATTATTACACCTAAACCTATAGCTGTATAAATAATAGTACCAATACCACCTGTTACTGGAAGAATTCCAGCCTTTGAAATTGGTACTTCAACAGTATATGTTCCAAATGGTTCAGTATTTGTGGAATCAATTGTTATAGAAAAAGGTTTAACTATCGTATAACCAGACGAAGTCTTTGTTTGTTTTAAATAGAACGTTCCTCCCCCAATATACTTAACAGTAGCAGTTCCATTAGAACCAGTAGTTATAGTATCTACTTTATTTGTCATAGCCTCATCTGAATACACATCAAATGTTATTCCACTTAACGTTTTACTTCTATTATCCTTCTCATATGTCAATGTTTTTAAGTCATATGAATATAGTGTTATGCTTGATGATAAATTTAATCCACTTGTGCCTAGTGAAAATTCATATTCATTATTTTCACTAAAACGATCAATATATAAGCTGTCAAGGTTTTCCTCATTTGTCAAAGTATATTCATAAGTTATTTTATTACTTTTCAATTTATTTAAATTTAGGTGAACAGTTTGAAATTGATTATTGACAAAGCCAACTTGTTCTCCAGATGAATTCTTTATTTCGTGATCGCCAAAATCAACATTATCCAAAACTGGCAAATTTAAGTATTCCGTTCCATCTTTTATTTGCAAAGTTGCACAAAATGGGTTATCGGACACACAATTTTTTCCAAGGCTATTTAGTCCAAACAATAATGTTTTTCCAAGTTCAGGCATAACCGTTAAATAAAGCTCAGTATCCTCATTGGTGTTTTTAGGATAATTTGTATAATCTACAGTTAGAATAACCTTTAATGGCAAATTTTGTGTAAATGTTCCTACTTTATTTCCAACTTTACCAATATAAGCATTAAAAATAAATGGAAGAGTAGTTTTCGCAACAATCGTCGTTCCTTGAATTGTCCATGTATTATTACTTGCTGTTGGCACTATATTTCCAACCATTTTAGCGAAGGCTTTGTCAAAATAATTATATGGACGTACTAAATAAGCTCCAGCTGGTAAATTTGTAAAGTTACACTCACCAGAATTAATCTTACAATAAATAGTGGAATCTGATACTGAATATTTGTTAACTAATTGATCTAAAGTCGATGAAGTTATTGGTGACCCTGATGTTATATCTCCTGATGTCAATTTAAAGTAATCCTCCACTGTTAAATTTTTATATGTAGAATTTCCACTTAAAAACTTTTGAAAATCACTTGTAAATTCGTATGTAACTTCATTAGAAACACTATTATAAAAAACATCAATTATCTTAACCGCAATTAAATCCTTTCCTTCTGTTCTTACAGTTACTGGAACAGGTAAATTGGTAACTGCAAGTGTTCCAGTATTTGTAACCAAATAACTATTCTTATCTACTGTTCCCTGTTTAGTTGAATCAGTCGTTATATCAATTGCTTTTACATTTAATGTTAAACAAAATCCAACTGCAACTATCATCATTAAAATTAACTTATTTTTCTTCATGTTTTTTCGCTCCCTTATCTTACCTTTATCTACATCATACAGTCTAATTATATTATATATATATAAAGTCAATAAAAGCACACTAAAAAAGACATCATCCTAAGATGACATCTTATATAAATAAATACTCTGGTTTTTTATAATTCAAAGAATAATCTTTATCATCTCGATACTCTTCAACTAAGATTACTCTTTCTTCTTCTAAACTCTTTTTAACATCTATTATTCTTTGATTTCTAGAACCTCTAAAATAAATATCTAAACTCTTCTCTTCCAAAACAAATTTACCATCTACTAATACATCAATATAATCTAATAATTTTCTTTGTTTTGGATTATTAATAATAGTCTCATATGTAAAACCTGTATAACACCAAACACTAAGTCCCAACTCTTTAGAAGCCTTACATATTTCTATACAAGCATCACTTTGACATAATGGGTCTCCTCCAGATAAAGTTATTCCATCTTGTCCTTCTATATTTTTTAACTCTTCAATAACTTCATCAACATCCATTAAAAATCCACCATTAAAATCATGGGTCCCAGGGTTATGACAGCCTTTACAATTGTGTGGACACCCTTGAGTCCACACAACTGTTCTAATTCCTTCACCATCAACTATTGAATCTGGTTGTAAATGAGCTGCTAATCTAATTTCCATTATTTTGTCTCTTTTAATAGTTCTTTAACACCAGAGTGTTTTACGCGGTCTCTTTCTTCTGCTCTTTTACCATTATTAAATCTTGAAACATCTCCTGCTAAATAACCAGTAACTCGTCTTATTCTTTCGAACTTTTCTCCTTCTCCAACTATTTTTTCCATAAAAATTCCTCCTATTTCTAAATTATTTTTTTATCTTCCACAACACTCAGGTGCTGTAATTTGCTCTATTGGAACTCCCTCAAATTCATGTCTTCCACAACCTGGACAAACATCATTAATTACACCAACATATCCACATACTGGATCTCTATCAACCGGATGGTTAATAGCTCCATATCCAATACCAGCTTCTTTCATTATACGAATAACTTTTTCAAAAGCATCTACGTTACTAGCAACATCTCCATCTAACTCAATATAAGAAATATGTCCACCATTAGTTAATTCATGATAAGGTGCTTCAGTCTTAATCTTATCAGTAATACTAATATTGTAATAAACTGGTACATGGAATGAATTAGTATAATATTCTCTATCAGTTACACCTTTAATCTTTCCATAAATTGCTTTATCAATAGATGTAAATCTTCCAGATAATCCTTCAGCTGGAGTAGCTAAACAAGTAAAGTTTAAATTATATTTAGCTGAATTCTCATCACATCTGTTTCTCATAAACTTAATAATTTCAAGTCCTAATTTTTGACTAGCTTTACTTTCTCCATGATGTTCACCAGTTAAAGCTTTTAAACATTCAGCAAGACCAATAAATCCCGTTGATAATGAACCATGTTTCCATACTTTTCTAAGTCTATCAGTTGGCTTTAACTTCTCACCATTAGTCCAAACTCCTTGTCCTAATAAGAAAGGAAAGTTATATGAATGTTTACCACATTGAACTTCAAATCTTTCAAGTAATTGATCACGAACCTTATCCATAATTTCCCCAAGTTCATTATAGAATCCTTTCATATCAGCTTTATCTCTTTCTTTTAAAGCTATACCATATTTAATTCCAAGTCTTGGTAAATTAATAGTTGTAAATGATAAGTTTCCTCTACCAGTAACAACTTGATTATCAGGAGAAGTAACATCAGCTAAAACTCTTGTACGACATCCCATATAAGCTATTTCTGTATTAACATCTCCTGGTTTATAAAACTGTAAATTGAATGGAGCATCTACAAATGCAAAGTTAGGGAAAAGTCTCTTAGCTGAAACTTTACAAGCTAATCTAAATAAATCATAGTTAGGATCTTCTTTATTATAGTTAACACCTTCTTTTACTTTAAATATTGAAACTGGGAATATTGGAGTTTCTCCATTACCTAAACCTCTATCAGTTGCTAAAAGTAAATTTCTAGTAACCATTCTTCCTTCTGGAGAAATATCAGTACCAAAGTTTACTGAAGAAAATGGTACTTGAGCTCCAGCTCTAGAATGCATTGTATTTAAATTATGAACAAATGCTTCCATTGCTTGTTGAGTAGCTCTATCAGTCTTTTGTAAAGCTTTCTCATTAGCTAATTTAAATATTTCTTTTATTCTATCTGATCCCTTTTGATAATCACTAAACTCTTCTAAATTAACTTCAATTGACTCTATCTTATCAATCTCACGAATAATTCTATCTATATTAATAACACCTATAAAACCATCTAAATCTAAAAAGTCATATACAGTTTGTTTAAATTGTTTTTTGAATGTTTTTAAAACACCAGGTGCTAAGTAATAATCAAGTGCTGGTATAGATTGTCCACCATGTTGATCATTTTGATTAGCTTGAATAACTATAGCAGCTAAAGAACTATAAGTTGAAATATCTTGTGGAGGTCTAACATACCCATGTCCAGTATCAAAACCATTTTTAAATAATCTTGATAAATCTATTTGACAACAAGTAGTAGTTCCCATTGCTAAGAAATCCATATCGTGAATGTGAATTTCTCCTTCATCATGCATTTTAGCAAATTCTGGTTTCATTAAATATGCCTTAGCAAATTCTCTTGAAACAGTAGAACCATATTGAAGCATAGTTCCCATTGGACTATTACCATCAATATTAGCATTTTCTCTTTTAGCATCTTCTTCATTAGCAGACTTAAGTCCTAAGTTTTCTAATGATTTTAAAAACTTATGAGTCTTCTTATCATCAAAGAAAGATTGACGAGACTGAGCTCTTCTTTCGCGATATTCAGAAAAAGATTTATAAACATCTTCGTATCCTTTAGAAGATAATTCATCTTCAATAAAATCTTGAATTTGTTCAATTTGGAACTTATCAGTTTCTTTAGCAGCTTTTTCTATTTTCTTTAAAACTGCTTGATAAACTTTCTGAATATCTTTACTATCATACTTACGAAGCTTTTCATCTTCGCCATTATCAAGTTCAACACTATCAAAACCTTTTTTGATTGCTAAAGCTATTTTAGTCTCATCAAATGGTACCTTCTTACCATTTCTTTTAATAACCATTAATTGGTCTAATTTGTCGCTTACTTCTACCATAATTTAACCTCCACATAAGTAACCTTCTTTCCTTCATTTTAGAAATTAATTATAAAAAAATCAATACAAAAAACAACACTTTTTTTATCCATTTTTTTTATATGTTGATATACAAAGAAAACATCAAAAAACTTTTTTTGTTCGATTTACGACAATTGACATTTTTATACATTCAGAAAAATCACTAAGCACATTTTTTAAATTTTTACAAGTTTTTTTTAATAAATTTCCTTATTTTTCAACAAATTAGTATTTTTACAAAAGAAAAAAATTAAAAAATCGTAAAAATCGTTTTTTACAATTTCTTAATTTTTGTATCAGTTGATCCAAAACCTCCACTTCTAGAACCAGTTGCATTATCGTTATCAACAACTAAATATTTAGTAAAAACAACTTGTCCTATTACATCACCTTTTTTAACTTCAATATCATGGTCACTACAGTTAAAATATGCAAAGTAAAAATGTCCATCATTATCCGGATTACCATAATAATCTGCATCTATTAATCCTACACTATTTGCCATCAAAAACCCCTTCTTAGGCCCAGAACTACGATTTAGTAATAAATAGCACTCATCATCCATACAGTAAGCCTTTAAGCCTGTTGGAATAAGTGTAGGCTTAATTCCAGGTTTATACATAGGAATAACTATATCCTCTGCCGCCTCAACATCATATCCAGCTGAATGAGCTGTCTTTCTAACAGGTAAATTTATCCCCTTATCTTCATATCCTTTTACTACTTCAAATCCACGTTTTTTCATTATACTTCTCCCTCTAACAATTTATTATTATCTATATATAAATTAATGTTCCCAGTATCTAAACTACTCCTAACATCAATAATTCTCTGATTACTACTACCAACATAATGTAATTTCTCTAATGCCAAACTTAAAACAAATCTACCATCTAATAAAACATCTACATTATCTAAAATAGTCTTAAGATTATTATCATCTTTTACTTGTTTCATTAACTCTTCCCAAGTATACCCAGTATAACACCAAATATTTTTATCAGGGAACTTTAGTTTAATTTCTTTAACTAGTAAACTAACTTCTTCTCTATTTCCAATATATAATGGGTCTCCCCCTGATAAAGTTAATCCACTGCACCAACTCTTCTCTAATTCAGAAAACACTTCCCTCTTAGCATCATCATCAAAGATAAGTCCATCATTAGCATCCCATGTAATTGGATTCTGACAAGCCTGACAATGATGAGAACAACCAGCTAGCCACAAAACCACTCTAAGTCCATCCCCATTTAACATATCAGCTTTTGTAATATTATGGTATCTCATAACTTTTCAACATCCCCATGACTATAATATAAAACTGGTTTATTTAATAATTCAGCCCACCCTATCTGATTCTTAGTACTCTTACCAATATAACCATCTTTATCAATAACAATAACTATATCACTACGACATACCTTCATTTTAGCAGCTGTATCTAATATTTTCTTTGTATCCACCCCACACTCTGGTACTTCTCCAGATTGATTATAAACAGAAGGAGTAAACACTAAATATCCCCTCAAAGCCAATTTCTCTTCAACCTCTAAAAATACTTCTTTAAATTTAGTACTACCTATCAATAAAACAACACTATACATCTACATCGACTTCCTTTCTGATATCTCAACCATTTTAGCATTACTCAGCATTGTATCACCATGTACTCTAGAATAAGATAAATATCCATTCATTCTATCAATCTTAGTTAAGTCACTACTACCACACTTAGGACATACATCCATATCTAACTCTTCGTGACCACATTTATTACAATAAGCAAGACTTAAATTAACTCCCTCATAAAAACCTAATTCCATAGCTCTTTCTATATAAGTAAGCATAGCCTCACTATTATAACTTAAATTATAACGCACATATTGAATTCGTCCACCCTTAAATAGTTCCCAAAAACGACTTTCTAAATCTTGTTTTTCAATACCTGTAATATCTTCCCATACTCCACAATGAAAACTATTAGAAACATATTCCCTAGAACTTACTCCTTCAATAACTCCATATTTCTTTCTAAATTGTTTAATCTGTAAACCACATAAATTTTCAGCTGGAGTACCATATATAGCATACAATATATGATCCTCATCCTTAAACTCTAATATCTTCTCATTAATATATTTTAAAACCTCTAATGCAAACTCTCCATCTTCTACAATACTCTTTCCATTATATAAAACTTGTAACTCATTTAAAGCCGTTATTCCAAAAGAAGCAGTAGAAGACTTAAGTACAGGTTCAATTGCCTCATCAGGTTTTAAATTACCTCCATAAAAGCCTCCCTGACAATAAGCAACAGGATTAGTAGAAGCTTTTCTCTTAGCTAAATATCTATAAGTTCTAATATGTATCTTTCTAATCATTTCCAAGTAATAATCTAAAACGTCATAAAAATCCTTTTGTTCTTCTCTAGCTTTTGCTAAAATCATTGGTAAATGTAATGATACAGCCCCTATATTAAATCTTCCTATAAAAACAGGTTTATCATTCTTATCTATAGGATTCATTCCTCCTCTTTCATACCAAGGAGATAAAAAAGCTCTACATCCCATCGGACTAACAACTCTTTTATATTTCTTATACATCTCACATACATAACCTTCTCCAGTTAAAGATAAATAATCTGGATACATTGTCTTTTGACTACATTTTATCGCAGCTAAAAAATTATCTCTTAAAGGGCAACCCTTACCATGTAAATTCTTATCATATAAAAATACTAATTTAGGAAATAAAGTTGGTCTCTTAAACCCTTTCTTACCTTGTCCTTCTCTATGTACATCTAATATAACTCTACTAATAAGTTTTGCATAAGGATCCGTATCAATTCCAAAAGTAAAAGTAACAAAAGGATAATCTCCTCTACTAGAACTAACAGTATTAAGTTTATATTCTATTCCTTGATATCCTTGTTCACATTCTCTCTTTACTTTTTCCCAAGCATACTTATCTGCCTCATCTTTAAAAGTATCTCCCTTAATATCCAAATACTCATTATAATATTTTTTATAAGTCATCTTTGCATATTTTTTAAGTACTGTATCAACCTCAGGTACTGTAAAGCCTCCATACTGCATAGCCGTAGTATTAATAATAACATCACCCATAACATTAAAAGCTGTCTGTAATGTCTTAGGCTCTGTATACCAAATATTACTCATCTCAAACCCATCTTTTAATACATTAGCCATATCAAATAAACAACAATTCATAGTATCACGTCTAGCACTCATATCATGTATATAAATATATCCATCTTTACAAGCCTCTATCTCATTAGCAGTTAAAAAGAATTTCTTATAAAGTTCTTTATTCAAACTATTATATATTAAACATCTCTGAGTAGTAACCAAAGCACTATCCATATTAGCACATTCTTTATCCCCAATATAAGTAATTACTTGTGCCTTCTTATATACTTTATCTAATATATGAACAATATCTTTTTTATAATCTCTATACTCTCTATAACTTCTAGCAACTAAAGGATTAACTTGTTCTAAAGCAGCCTCTACAAAACTATGTACTTGTTCAACATTAAGATTACTAGTCTGAGTACCTATCATATCTTTAACTATTAAAACTATTTTTTCAATAGCCTCATCTGTTAAATTAACCATTACTCTCTCAGCACTAGTCTTAACAGCTTTTTCTATTCTACCAGCATCAAACTTTTCTAAATTTCCATTTTTCTTTATTATCATTATTTCTTGCATAATACTTCTCCTACTCTATGTATAAAATTCTACTCTAATAAAATAAATATAACTGTTGCATTTGCAACTAATAGAGAAATTTGCTAAAATAAAAAAAACAAGGACTGATTAAAATGATTGAAACTATTGAAAAAGATAAAATTATCTACTTTAGAAAAAATTTGTCAAACTGTGTCAATGTCTCTAAAAAAGTATACACAAATAAACAATTAATAATAAGTAACTTTTCTACTAAAAAACAAATTGGTTTTATAACTTACGGAAAAGCCTCTATTATAAAAACTGATATTAATGGTAACACTACTATTATGAGAGAATTAAAAGAGGATGATATCTTCTCTAATTTGTTTTTTCAACATTCTGAAGATGAAATATATATTATTAGTAATAATGAAACTGAAGTAATTTTTATTGACTATTACAATATCCTAAAAAATTGTAACAAAGGATGTCCTTTCCACAACAACTTAGTAATTACTTTATTTGATTTACTTATAAAAGACAATCGTAAACAAAATGAAAAAATAGAGCTCTTATCACAAAAAACTGTCCGTGATAAAATCATCTATTTCTTAAAACAAAGAATGAATAAAGACAAAGTATTTAAAGTAACTACTTCTTACAAAGCTATTGCTGAATATATAGTTGTTGATAGAAGTAACTTAATGCGTGAATTAAACAAGTTAGAAAAAGAAGGTACTATCGAAAAAAATAAAAATACTATTATAATTAAAAAGTAGAAGAACACTCTTCTACTTTTACTATTTAACTGTAACATATGTCTCAATCGATCCAACATTACCAACTGCATCATAGGCTCTAATTATTACTCTCTTATTAGTTGCTTTTATCGTAAATGGTGAAGTATACATCCAATGATATTCATTATTACATGTACTACTCTTACTACCAGAATCATTTTGACACCATGTATTTGCTAAATAAGTTATCGCACCAAATCTATATTCCTTTTCAATATTACTATCATCAGGATAATAATAAGTCCACTTTACAGTACCAGATTCGTTTTCTTCAAAATCAACTTTTACATGTTGATATTTAATAAGTCCATGTTTCAACATAACTTGCTCAGCTGACTTTAACTTAGGTGGATTATTATCAAAAAACATTTGATTAGATACTACATTATCAGTATAAGATGCTCCCTTTATATCAACAACACGTAATGGTTTTAATATAAAATACAGTCTTCCAGAAACACCTTGAACATTTATAGTCTTTTCTAACTCTTTAACTCCAGCTGCATTTCCAAATGAAACAGCGCTTGATGTACCGGCTACTTGTGAACTACCAGCCGCATCAGTTGAAAGATAATAAGTCATCATAGTACCAGCTGCAAATCCTTCAGTAGATGTAAGCTTAATTTTAACTTCTCTTTCTCTTAACCATGAACTCTCTGTTGTACCTGTAACAGTAGCCGTAAAACTACCAGTAGGATCGCTAGACCCTCCCCCAGTACAAGTAATTGGATTTTCAGACTGATATCTAACTCTACCATTTCCACTACATTTCAAAAAAACTTTATAAGAGTCAACACCATTCTTTCTCTCTACATGAACATAAGTCTGTGGATCAGCACAAGAAATATTATCAGTCATATAATCTTTTGCCAATACCTTAACCTTCAATTCCTCATAAGAAATATCTGCACAACCTGACGTAGAATATCCAAATAAGTCAACACTATTAGAATCCACATATAATTTAGCAGAATCAATTAACGAATCCCCATAAGTAAGAAATTTCTTATTCCTATTTTTACTTTGTAATTGTTGCACTTCTGGTAATGCCAACATAGTTATAATTCCCATAATAGTTATAGTTACTAAAAGTTCAACCAAAGTAAAACCCCTATTATTTACTTTTCTCATAAAACCAACCTCTATCTTAAACTAATTATATCATAAAAAAATATGTATACAAATACATATTTTTATCTAGGTAATAAACTTAAACTAACTTTACCTTTTTCTAATGAAATATCATCTACATAACAATCAACTATATCTCCAACACTAACTACTTCACTAGGATGTTTAATATACTTGGTTGTAAGTTTAGAAATATGAGCAAGTCCATCATTATGAAGTCCAATATCTATAAACGCTCCAAAGTCAACTACATTTCTAACAGTACCTTGTAACTTCATACCAACAGATAAATCTTTAATATCTAAAACATCACTCCTAAGTAATGGTTGTGGCATTTCATCTCTAGGATCTAGATTGGGTTTCTTTAAAGACGCAATAACATCTTCTAAAGTATAAATATCAGTACCTATCTTATCTTTATATTCTTCTAAATTAATACTATCAATTTTCTTAATTAAATCATTCTTACCAATCATATCCATACTACAACCTAAATCACTTAGTATCTTTAATGCAACATCATAACTTTCTGGATGAATTGCTGTTGAATCTAAAATATTATCTCCATCAACTACTCTTAAAAAACCAATTGCTTGTTCATAAGCCTTGTCGGATAATAATTTTTTCTTTCTTATCTCATCTCTAGAAGTAATTTTACCAATTTTTTCACGATACTCAATTATCTTTTCAATTGCCTTCTTCGTAATACCAGATACATATTTCAATAATGAAGGAGATGCTGTGTTAATATTAACTCCAACACTATTTACACATTTCTCAACTACAAAGTCTAATGAACTAGATAATTTCTTCTGTGAAACATCATGTTGATACAACCCAACTCCAATACCATCTGGTGGAATCTTTACAAGTTCAGCCAAAGGATCTTGAAGTCTTCTACCTATACTAACTGCACTTCTCTTCTCAACTGCTAAATCAGGAAACTCCTCTATCGCAATAGGTGAAGCACTATAAATAGAAGCACCAGCTTCAGATACAATTACATACTTACAATCTAAATTATATTCCTTAATCATATCAGCACAAAACTTTTCAGACTCACGTGAAGCCGTACCATTACCAATCGCAATAATTGATACATTATATCTCTTTATAAGTTGTACTACAACCTCTTTAGATAAACGAACTCTCTCTTCTGTATTACCATTTAAAAATGGTTTAATAACAGTCGAATCCAAATACTTTCCATTCTTATCAACAACAGCAAGTTTACATCCATTAACAAAACCCGGATCAAATGCTAAAACTACTCTTTCCTTCATAGGCGGAGTTAAAAGTAAAGCCTCTAAATTCTTTCCAAAATTATCAATAGCAGCCTCTTCTCCTACCTCAGTTAAATCACTTCTAATCTCTCTTTCAATAGAAGGTTCAATTAATCTCTTATAAGAATCAAGTATAGCCTCTTTTACAGTATCAACTACAAAAGACTTATCATTTTTAATAAGTTTCTTCTCTAAATAAGATAAAACTCCTTCTTTATCTATATCAATACTAACACTAAGTACCTTTTCATTTTCTCCTCTATTTAAAGCAAGTATTCTATGTGGCTTAATATATTTAACTGGTTCTTGATAAGAATAATACATCTCATATGTTTTAGCACTATCTATATCTTCACCCTTCTTCTTAGTAGAACTAATAATACCATTCTTATAAAAATAACTACGTATCCATTTACGATAACTAGCATTATCACTAATCCATTCTGCAATAATATATTTAGATCCTTCAATACACTTCTCTGCTGATAAATCATCTTTTACAAACTTACTAGCTAAGTCTTCCAAAGTCCCATTCATAGGAAAACTCATAATCATCTTTGCCAAAGGTTCAAGTCCTAAAGCAATAGCCTCAGTTGCCTTAGTCTTTTTCTTCTCTTTATATGGTCTATATAAATCCTCAACTTCTACTAACTTACTACATTTCAAAATAGAATCTCTTAATTCATCAGTAAGAAGTCCCTTCTCATCTATTAAACGTATAACATCTTCTTTACGTTTTAATAAATTAACTTGATACTCATAAACCTCATTAATTTTTCTAATTTCCTCTTCATCTAAAGCCCCAGTAGCCTCTTTTCTATACCTTGCTATAAAAGGTATAGTATTACCCTCACTAAGTAATTCTAACACCACTATAACTTGTTTAGTACTCACTCCCAAGTCATTAGCAATCTCATTAATAATCATTTCATTCATTATGTCTAACCTCTTTCAAATAGTATATTTTAATTATAACTCAAACTAACAAAAGAAAAAAGAGAGTTTACACTCCCTTCATAATTTTAATCGCAACATTATAAGCATTTTCTAAATCACTAAAATGTCTATCTATATATCCTTTATCTCCATCTTTACTTTTTAATTCATGTAAGAAACTAATATTAGCTAATTTTGTAAAACCTAAGTACTTACAATCACTTTTCAATGAATGTACTTCTATTGAATAATTAGCCAAGTCGCCTTCTTCTTTATATTTCTTTATATTTTCCCATTTTTTATCAATTGAATTTAAGAAGTCTTTCAATGTAACTTCATACATATTCATATCTCCAAGTAACTCTAAAGCTTTATCTACATTTACACCATTTCTTCGTAAATATTCTTCTTTAGTTTCAGCTTTTTCATCTAACTCTTTATTATCAACAACAGTAACAGTAGATACTACTTCTTCTTTCTCTTTTAATACTGAACCAAGTACTCTAGTTAATTCACTTTTTTCTATTGGCTTAGCCAAGTAATCACTAAAACCAACTTTCAAATATTCTTCCTTAGAGCCAGAAATAGCATTTGCTGTTAAAGCTACTACTGGAGTAATAAATCCCGGAATTGCTTTTAGTTTAAGGAATGTCTCTTTTCCAGACATCTTAGGCATCATATCATCCATAAATATAAGATCATACTTTTCCCCCATGCTAATTCTATCCAAACAATCAAACCCAGAATTAACACAAGTAATATTGTTAGCTCCTTGTTTTTCAAGTAATTTAGACGCAACTTTTAAATTTAAATTATTATCATCAACTATTAGTATTTTAGCAGCAGCTAAATCTATATCTTTTTGTATAACTTTAGGCTTTTCTATTTCAGATTCTATTTTTATAACTTCTGTACTAATTTTTTGTGGTATCATAACTGTAAATTTAGACCCAGACCCATATACAGTATGAACAGCTATTTGTCCACCCATCAAATCTATTAATTGCTTAGTAATCGCAAGACCTAATCCAGTACCTTCTATAGTAGTATTTCTATCCTCATCAAGTCTTTGAAACTTAGAAAACAAATTCTTAACAGCATCTTGTTTAATACCTCTACCAGAATCTTCTACTGATATAACTAAACGAGATATATCTCCATCATTAACACAACTAACTTCATATCTAATAAATCCCTTATCAGTATACTTAACAGCGTTAGATAATAAATTAGAAATAATCTTCTTTACATTATTAACATCACCATATAAAACAGCAGGTACATCAGGAGCTATATAAGAAGAAAACTTAAGCCCCTTCTCCTCCATTTTAGGAATAAGTAAATTAGCAACTTCTCTAAAAGCAGCCCTAGAGTCATAAGATATACAAACAAGTTCCATCTTACCAGACTCAATCTTAGAAATATCCAAAATACCATTAACAATTTCTAATAATGTTTTAGAAGCATTAACTATATCCTTAGCATTCTCTTTAGCATCAGTTAAACTATTAGAATTAACAATACAATCACTAAAACCAACAATAGCGTTTAAAGGAGTCCTAATCTCATGAGACATACTAGATAAGAAATCAGTCTTAGCCCTATTAGCCCTATCAGCATCATTCTTAGCCTTTTCCAACTGTTCAATCATTTTCATATCAGGATTTTCAATAAAAAAGAAAGTAAGAATAGTAATAAAAGTTTCAACAGGAGACGTTAAAAGCCAGGAAGGATTAATAGCTTGTGCAATAGTACAAGAAAAGCCCAAAAAAACAAACAAAAAGAAAGGAACATACTTCTTCATAGTAATATTATTTTTTTTAACAATTCCCAACACTAAACTTACAATCATACATACAATACAAAGCGAAACATAAAAGTATACAAAAGACACAGCATATCCAAAAGTGTACATTATTCTTCCACTATGATAATAATCAATTGGAAGAAGTGCAGAAAAAACTAAAGAAATAAAATATATTGAACACATGAAGAAATTACATTTCAGCTTATTATCTCTAATACTAAAAACATATATAGCAAATATTGACGTCCAAGTTATAATATAAGCTAAAAACATTTTTGAAACAATTGTAATAACTAGTGATGGGGCCGAAAAATAAATTAAAAAATATTGTAAAATATCTAGTAACACACCAAAAACATTAATAATCAAACAAACTTTATAAATTTTATTATCCAAATTATTAATTGTTTTTTTGCTAAAATAAACACATACAATCAAAATTAGGTAAATAAAACTCAAAACAAATAAAGCTATCATAGTATCACAACCCTCTATCTAATACAGATATTATAACATAAAAACTAACACATGTCATTATATGTTAGTTTTTTCATCCATAAACAAAAGTTACCTAAATTGTTTTGTTTTTAATTTTTGTGTTAGTAACGCTTTGCACCTTTTCAAGCTTATTATTAGACACTCTAAAAGTTCCTGTTAAACCCAAGTCTGTAATTGCAGTTACATCTCTTTTTCCACTACCCTTTAATGGAAAAGATTCATCGGTCTCAAAAACTCTAAATACAAACATTTCAGATAATTCCGGTGATAATTCAGCTGCAAGACGTTCCTTTATAGAAGTAATAGTATTGTAAAAATTCATCTTTTTGCCAGGTTGAAACTCAAGATTAATAATTGGAATAGTAACATGATCCTCATCTTTTACTGCAGTAACTACACAAGATAAAACATTTTTTGTGTCTGCAGAAACTATATCCTCAATTACAAAAGGGGCATATAGGTCATTTCCAATCTCTATTTCACTACCAACACGCCCTTTAACATGAATTGTTCCAAGTTTATCAACATAACCATAAACACTGGAAGAAAGCCATTCCCTACCACAAGTATCAACAATAATCATTTTCTTCATAGCATCCAAATCATTTTTATATCTTACCATTGTAGTAGCTGAATTAGCAGCTATAATACCAATTTCATCATAATTACATTCTTCATACATCCCATTTTCAGTAGGCTTAAAAACACTAACATGAGCAAAAGGAACTGGTACCATACCATATTCTCTTTTTTTCAAAAAAGGAGAATATACTCTTTCAAAAAAAGATTTCCACAAACTATAATAAAGACCACCATGTTCACAATCTCCACCCCCAATAGACAAAGGAGCATATGGCAAAGAAAAACCATGAAGTTTAACCCCCGAACCAGCTTTAGCCTCTTTTAAAAAACGGTTTATAAACTTTTCTTCACCCTTAGAAGTATTTTCACCAACTGCAAAAGTAGCAAATAGAAATGGAAATTTCTTACCTCTACCATCAGAATGAAACTTTTTATTTATTAAATAATCTTTAGCAGCCTGAATCAAAAAACTTGTTGTCATATTTAAATAATTTGGTTTATTCAAATATATATAATCAAGTGCTTTGTCCTTAGAATATTCCGGTTCTAAAGCAACAGACCAGCCTTGCATCAAATTATCTGAAATACAAGTTATTACATCGGTATTAGACTCAGTATGAATATGTGCCAATCCACGCAAACCAGGAATTTTAGGATTCCCAGAAAGATCTGGATCATGAAATCTTCCCATTGTAATTAAACTACGATTACTATGAACTATCTGTTTTGGAAAACCATTAATGGTAGAGCCAGAAGTATATGTAACTAAAAATTCAGTATCCAGATTGCCAAAATCATTAACTAAAACATTAGAATTATTTCCAATTTCAATAGCTTCATTAATAGACACAAATCTAGGATCTTCACGTTTGATAGAAGGAACAAAATTATCATAATGATAATAAGAATCCAACTCAGAAACATATTCATCAGTTAACTCTGGATTAGCTGGCAAAGAATCGGCTAAAGAAAAAGCCAACCTATTAGAATAGTTCCTATCTTTAATTACTTCTTTTATAGCCTTATAATTATCATCTGTAATCAATAGCAACTTATCAGTACAACCATCGAGTATAGTTGATAAATATTCTTTATTCAAATGAGTCCCAAACAAATTAAGTTTTGCACCAATTTTATTAGCAGCTAACATAGTATAAACTAACTCTGGAGTATTAGAAATACAACATGGTATTTCATCTCCAGCAACAATACCGCATGTAACAAAATACTTTGATAAACTATCTGCTTTTTCAAACATTTCCTGTACACTAATTTTATTACCCCTGTAAAAAAGAGCCAACGACATGTTATCTTTTCCTAAACGCTGTACTAATTCAGTATACCATGAATGATTATGATTATTTTCAATATCAATCAAACCAGCAATAGCACGTCTGCCACGTTTTGTAGAAATAATTCGCGCTGATGGTTTTGACTTATCACACCTTGCAAGATCGTCTATCATCAAATCAAGACGATATACCTTAAATTTTCCTGTTTGCTGTAAAAAATCACTATATAACATCAATACCCAACTCCCTCTAATTGCCGCTTATTATACCACAAAAAGTAGAAATTATCAAGTAAAAAGAAGAAAATTATTCTCTACCACAATTGTATACTATCCCTAGTTTTAAATCAATAGGAATTTTTTCGACATCATTCGACATCAAAAACCAATCCTTAATATCTCAAACTTAGTATTATAATTAACACCATCTATATTAGCTAAATACTCAGACGGATAAAGTAAATCAAACAAAGCACTCCTATTAAAACCAATTGCTCCACCTCTATCTAAAACAATACCTAAGAAAACTTCACTACCATAACTTACTCTAACTATCGTACCAAATGGATAAGACTTATCTCCAGCAAGTATTCTAACATTTCCATAATAACTATCATAATAATAAATAGTACCATCACCTACATAGTTACCACTTGCTAAATAGCCAGAACATCCGTAACAGTCAGGCCCATACCTAGATAATTTACCATAATAAACATCTACTATCTCTTCACTATTACTATTATCCTCTAAAACTACTTTCTCATCTATCTCATTATTTGTTTCTTCAACACTATCAGTACTTGTATTATCTAAAACTACCTCAGTTTTATTCTCTTCTTCATCTGCATAATTATCATTATCATTTACATCTACTTGAGTCTCATCTAATATTTCTTTAGATGCATATACATACTTAGTATTAATAATATTATTTTCACTTCTTATAAAAACAGAACCAACTGTCAATATACATAAAACGTAAAATAATATAAATTTATAATTTTTCATAAAAAAACTCCCTGTAGGCATTACAATACCACATTTACAGGAAGTTTACAATACTTTACATAATTTGCCAATTATCCAGCAGTTCTCTCACAAGTATACCCAGACGCATGCATATTTCTCTCTATTTGATCAATATCTTGATCTTTCTTAAATTCTGGATAAATACCACCAGCTTCTACATAAGCCGCAGTAACAACCTCAGCATCTAAAGTAGTATAATCTAATACTTGTTTTTCAGTGATAGTACCACCAGACTGATCACAAGTAACATTAACACCACCTAAAGTAGAAACTTGATCTTGTAACTTATTACACTTAGTAATTACTAAATCTAAAGATTCAGCATCAATAACAGAATCACCTTTAGTACTAGTAATATAAGTCAACTTATTTAATTTACTATCTTCAAAACTAAATTGTCCAGTATACTCAATATTAAATATATCAGTCGTTCTACTTAACTTACAAGTTAATAAACCAGTTGTGATAGTTGGTGTATTCTTCTGATCATTTTCTGCTTTCTTTAAAGATACAAAAGAACTAATATCAGGTAAAAAATATACTAAAGCAAACATAAATATAAAAAATACAATCATTGTAACATACTTTACCTTACTAACAGGAACAGGTACATATTGTTCTCTCTCAGCTCTCTCCTGTCTTTTCTTAGCCTCTAATTCTTCAGACATCTTTTTAGACATAATAACAGGAGTACTTTTCTCTTCTTTATTACCAAAAAGAATTTTATCATTTACTACCCCAGTACTATTTATATTCTCATTATTGTTAGAACTATCTACATTAGGAGTAACATTAGACGTATTATTATCTTGTTCTAAATTATTATTAGGATTTAAATTACTATCCATATACTTCCCTCCTATTCTTCTATAATTATATCATATAAGCCTATCTTAAACTAGTAACTTTTTCTTGAAAATCATCACTACATACAATATAACTACCAGATGTAACAATATCAACACCATTACATAGTTCACGAGTCTTATCATTAACTCCACCATCTATATTAATAACAGCTTTAGAGTTATACGCATCAAGTAACGCTCTAACTTCTTCTACTTTCTTACTTGACTCTGGTATAAATGCTTGTCCTCCCTTACCAGGTTCAACACTCATAATTAAAACTAAATCTATATATGGTAAATAAGGAACTAATTCACTCACTTTTGTATTAGGTTTTATCGCTAAACCTGCCTTAATAGAATAACTATGTATTAACTTTAAACTCTCTTCTATATCTTGATCTACTTCGACATGAAAAGTTATATATTCTGTATTAAGCTCTGCATATAAAGGAATATACTTACTTGAATCTTCTACCATTAAATGAACATCTAATCTTTTAGAAGTATATTTATAAATATTCTTCATCTCACTAAATGGCATAGTCTTATTCTTAACAAACTTACCATCCATTATATCTACATGTATATAATCTACATCTGTCTCATTTAATTTAACTAAATCTTTTACTAAGTCTTTACAACTTAAGAATGAAGCACTTACTTTCATTTACTTATCCTCCCCAATAAAATTTAAATAGTTAGCATATCTACTATCTAATATATTATTCGCTAAAACATTCTCCTTTACTATACATTCTTTTTCTTTTGTATGCATACAGTCTTTAAATGGACAAGGAAAATCTCTAAATTCTCTAAAAGCATCTCTAATTTCTTCTTTACTATATTTATTAAAATCTAAAGCAGAAAATCCCGGAGTATCCATAACTTTACCATCATATATTTCAAATAACTCTACTACTCTAGTCGTATGTCTACCTCTACCTAAAGCAACAGATACTTCTCCTGTTTCTAAATTCCAATCAGGATTAATTTTATTTAATAAAGTACTTTTTCCAGCACCGGTCTGTCCAGTAAACACACTAGTCCTATCTTTAATTAATTCCTTTATCTTAGAAACATCCTTATTAGATATAACTTTATATCCAATCTTTTTATAATACTCTAATACTTCATATATATCTTTTAATTTATCTTCACTTACTAAATCTTCTTTAGTTATACAAATAATTGCTTCTACATTATGTAATTCCATAAGTACTAATAACTTATCTAATAAATTTAATGAAAAGTCTGGATTTACTAAACTTGTAATTATAAAGGCTTGATCAATATTACTAACTTTTGGTCTTTCAAACTCATTCTTTCTAGGTAATATCTTCTCTATTAAGTTTTTATCACTACTGAAAAGAACATAATCACCAACTACTGGTGTAATATGTTCTTTTCTAAATATTCCTCTACATTTACAAGGATAAACTTTATCTTCACAACTAACATAATGTAAATCACTAACTATTTTTATTATTTGTCCTTGCATATATCCCCCATATTAATTTGTTTTATTATCTGTTTTACTATCAGTTTTTGTATCGTCTTTACTATCACTCTTATCAGTATCTCCTACTGGTTCCTTCGCAAAAGTAACAGTTATTTTTGTTTGTTTATATATTGGACTACCAGCCGCCCTAGATTGTTGAATTACCTTATCTGGAGCATAAGCAGTTGTCTCCTCATATTTCTTTTCTAATATTAAATCATACTTTGCACAGAATGCTTCTACATCATCAACAGACCACTTTTCAGCATTCATATCTGGGAACTTATCAATAATATCTGGAATATATAATGTTATTGAATCTCCCTTTTTAACCTCTGATCCAGCCGCTAGAGACTGGCCTATAATTTCTTGTTCATCATATTCTTTATCATTATCAGTAGGTTCTTTCTTCTCAACTGTAACTTTTAATCCATATTTAGTCTCTAGTATTGTCTGAATCTCGATATAATTCTTACCAGTATAATCTTCTATCTCATATACTTCTTCTCCTAATGACTTATATATTGTCACAACAGTACCTGGTTTAACACTTCTACCTTCTTCAGGATCTGTTCTAGTAACTCTATTTTTATCTATTGTCGAAGAAGCCTCTGTCTTAATCTTAGTATCTACCTCAAGTCCTAATGCTTGTAATTTCTTCTCACAAACACTAATCTTTTCTCCCTCACATGTAGGAACAGTAACAGGTTTTTCATTAGAAAAAGCTGGTACAATAAAGAATATAACTACTAAAACAAGTAAAAGTAATCCAAATACTACTGATAATATAATAATGATTATATTACTTTTCTTTTCTACAAAGTCTTCACTATCTTCTACTTTAGTAGCGACTCTTTCTGTATCTTCTTCTCCATCATTATTATCATCTTCATCTTTTTTAGGAGCTTCTTGTTTCTTAATTCTCTTTGTATTTTCAGTTTCATGCTCTGGATACTTATATTGATAAACTGGCTCATCCATTCTATCATCATCCAAAGCTGTAAGTAAATCTTCATGCATACTTCTAGCATCATCATATCTATTCTTTGGATTCTTAGCTGTTGCTTTACGTATTATATTCTCAATACTTTGTGGTATTGCTGGGTTTTCTTCTCTTAAACTTGGTAATGGATCTCTCATATGTTTAAGAGCTATCTCTACGGCATTGTCTCCTCTAAAAGGTAAACTACCACTTAACAATTCATAAAAGATAATACCCATCGAATATATATCACTTTTAATTGTACAACCCTTACCAGATGCTTGTTCAGGTGGTAAATAATGAACACTACCCATAACCGAATTAGTTTGTGTAAGCTGTGTTGAATTAAGTGCCATTGCTATACCAAAATCTGTAATCTTAATTTGTCCATCATCTTTAATCATAATATTTTGAGGTTTTAAATCTCTATGAATAATGTATGAATCATGAGCATGAGCCATACCATCAGTAAGTTGTAACATAATATCAATTGCTTCAGACAAAGTTAATGTTCCCCTCTTCTTCAACAATTGTTTTAAAGTCTTACCCTCAATATATTCCATTACTATATAATAAAGTCCATTATCTTCTCCAACATCATACATCTCTACTATATTAGGATGTGCTAAAGAAGAGGCAGACAAAGCTTCTCTTTGAAACCTTCTAACAAACTTCTCATCGTTAGATAAATCTCCCCTTAAAACTTTAATCGCAACATTTCTATCTAGTATCGTATCATAGCCTAAATAAACATTGGCCATTCCACCTTCACCAATTGATCTTATTATTTCATAACGATCATTTATCTTTTGCCCTTTCGTAATCACTATTTGTCACCTTCTTTTTCTAAAGTCAAATAAGCAACCGAAATATTATCTGTTCCCCCACGATTATTCGCTTTTCTAATCAATCTCTCTACCTTTTCCTCTACACTACCTTCACCTAGTAGTACTTTTTCTATTTGTTCTCTATCTAACATATTAGTAAGTCCATCACTACATAATAGAACTTCTCTAATATTCATATTCATATCACATTCAAATATATCAACATCTACATTAAGCGCAGCTCCTAGTGCTTTCATTAATACATTTTTCTTTGGATGAATACTAGCTTCCTCTTTAGTAAGTTCACCGGCACTAACTAATAAATTAACTAATGTATGATCATAAGTAACTTTTCTCAACTCATCATCTTTAAGTACAAATCCAGAAGAATCTCCTACATTACCAAATAATAAATAATCTTTGGTATATACAGCAAGTACTAATGTAGTACCCATACCCTTACTCTCTGGATGAGTCTTTTCATGTTGAAAGATTAAAGTATTAATTGTATCTACTGAATCTCTTATCCAATTTATTGCACTAATTTTATTTAAATGAAAGAATGTTTCTTTAAAATGTTTTCCTAAATAACCTATCGCTATAGAACTAGCAACTTCTCCTGCAGAGTGTCCTCCCATTCCATCCGCAATAGCCATCAAGTATTCATTATCACTATTTTTAACTATAATTACACTATCTTCATTATGATCTCTAACTTTACCAGCATCAGTTAAATAAAATGATCTCATACTTCCTCCTTCTTACTTCTAAGTTGTCCACAAGCAGCACTAATATTACCACCAAATTCTTTTCGTATTGTTACACTTATATTATTTTTCTTAAGTATATCATAGAACTTCATAATTTGAATAGTACTACTTCTCCTAAAATCTAAATTATTAGTCTCATTATAAGGAATTAAATTAATGTAACAATTCATCCCCTTAACTAAGTTACTTAACTCTATCGCACACTCTACACTATCGTTAATTCCTTCTAACAATACATATTCAAATGTAATTCTTCTATTAGTCTCATTATAATACTTTTTTAACGCTGGTATCAATATATCTAACGGATAAGCCTTATTAATTGGCATTATCTTATCTCTAATCTCATTATTAGGAGCATGTAAACTAATTGCTAAATTAAATTGTAAATCTAATTTACTAAACTCTTCTATTTTAGGTACTATTCCACAAGTAGATACTGTTATATGTCTAGCACCAATTGCTATTCCTTTAGGGTGATTAATTATCTTTAGGAATTTAACCAAGTTATCATAGTTATCAAATGGTTCTCCAATCCCCATCACAACAACATGACTAATTCTCTCTCCAAGCTCTTCTTCTATCATAAGTATTTGTAATACCATTTCATATGCTTCTAGATTACGAACCTTTTTTCTTCTACCAGACTCACAAAACTTACATCCCATGTTGCAACCAACTTCTGATGAAACACATACACTATTACCATAATCATGTCTCATTAAAACAGCTTCTATATGCTCTCCATCAAAAAGTTCAAATAAGTACTTACAAACATCCTTATCTTTTTCAACACTAACTATCTTTAATCTATCTATACTATAATCACTAGAAACTCTCTCTAATAATTCTTTTTTAATATTAGTAACTTCATCATAACTTTTAATTCTCTTCTCATATAACCAAGAAAACAACTGATCAGCATGAAACTTCTTAGAACCTATCTCTATAAAGTAATTTTCTAAATCCTCAAGTGTTAATCCATATATATTATTCATTCTAAATCACCCATCAATCTAAAAACTATTATATCACACTATATAAAAAAATTGCTAATCTATTGGATTAACAATCTCACTAACTTTACCAAAGTCACTATAATTTAATGTAATAGTAAAAGTATTATTACATACCTTCTTATATTTACCATAACTATTTAATACTATTTGTATTTTATTAACATCTCCACTACTATTAGTACTAAATATAATCTCATTAGGTACTTCTTCTATATCTATATTGATACTCTCTAACTTATTAACTATACTAGCACTAAGTATTTTATATGAATAAGTAACTTCACCCGTCTCATACTCAGTTTTTGATACAAATGTAGCATCCCCAAATATATCATTAATTCTATCTATCTTTAAAAAATCTTCAAATACATAAGGATTCTCAGTCTTTAACCAAATACCACTAGCATTAGTATAATAATTATCTCCATTTTTATAATAGTTTACACTATTTACTGTAAACAACTCATCAGAATTATTCTTATTACCTATATAATTATAAATAACTCCATCTACATTAACACTATAATTAAAATTATAGTTAGCTTGTTCTATCAAACTAAAAGATAAATTATTATTAAATTTATTATTATTTACATCTACAGGATTACTATATCTAGGATTAATTCTTGCTACTATTGCTATAAATAAAAAGAAAAAGAAGTAAAAACCAAAGAAAAGTATTGCTTTACCCTTCTCAGTCTTTCTTAGTTCTTTAATTGTACTAATAAACTTTTTTATACCTTCTTTTATCTTTTTCATCTAACCTAACACCTTACCAACTAAACTCTTATCATGTAAACCATTTATATAACTACTAGCACTCATTCTCTTCTTACCAAATGGTTTTATATCTGTAAGTATTATTTCTCCATCTGAAGTCATAACACCTATACCTTCTTTATAAAGCCCTGTTACTTCTCCAATTTCTTTATTAGTAAACTTTCTCTCACTAATTTCTGATCCATATATTTTAAACTCTTCTCCATCTACTAATAAATTAGCCCCCGGTACTGGAGATAATCCTCTTATTTGATTAAATACTTCTCTTCTAGTTTTATTTAAGTTTATATGCTCTTCTTCTCTTTTTATATTATAAGCATAAGTAACTTCATCTTCATTTTGCTTAATTCTCTTATTTGTCCCATTTATAATACTAGGCATAGTTTCAAGCAATAAATCTCTACCCATAATGCTAAGTCTATCATGTAAACTCTCTAAATTATCACTATCTAATATCTCAGTCTCACTAGTAGAAATAATATCTCCATTATCCATCTTTTTATCCATATACATAATAGTAATACCAGTCTTACTATATCCATCTATAATAGCTTTATGTATTGGAGCTCCTCCTCTTAATTTAGGAAGTAATGATGCATGTACATTTATACAACCAAGTTTAGGATAATCTAGTATTGCACTAGGTATAATCTGTCCATAAGCACAAGTTACTATAATATCTGGATTAAGTTTTAATATATCTTCATAATCTTCTCTAATCTTTTCAGGTTGTAATACTAAAATATTATGTTTAAGGGCAACTTCTTTTATAGGAGTATTAACTAATACTTGTTTTCTTCCAACTCTTTTATCTGGTTGACTAACAACTCCTACTACTTCATAATTTTCTATTAACCCTTCAAGTACCGGAACAGCAAAATCAGGTGTTCCCATAAATACAACTCTAGTTTTATTCATTAATATCATCCTCTATTAATCATTATAATCGTAATAATTACACCTAAAGTAATAAGAACAGATCCTATTAACATCAAAACAGATGCACTACCATAGGCATTAACTATCTTATCACTATTATAATTACTTTGTCTATTTTTAATTTCTTCTAGTTGTTTTTTCTTATTATTCATAATAGTCTTATAATTACTAATATTAATAACTCTAATATCACTAGCATTAATCTTACTTCTAATCTTAATATCATTATTAATAGTATTAAATATTCTTCCTAAAGACCTACCCAAGTCACATGAAGAACTATTATTAATTATATCTTCATACTCATCTAAAGAGTTAATCCCAAAAACACTTCTCTTAACTGCCATAATACTAACAACATTAACATCAGTCTTTAAAGTTCTCCACTCTTCATAACAAGTTCTAATAATATTCTTCTTATACCCTTCACCTATCTTTAAACTCTTCATAAGTGCATTAAGATTATTAAAACATCCAAAATAATCATTCTTAAAATAAGCTAGTTCAGAATAATTCTTATAATCAATTTTACTATCTCCTAATAATCTATAAAAATACATAGGAGCAGCATAAGCATAAAAACATCCCATCACAAAACTATCAGTAAAAGAAACACTAGCGTCATTAAAATTCTTATTAATTACACTATCTCTTCCCCTAGAAAGTATTTTATCAACCTCTATAAACTTATCATAAGTATTATGATATTGTTCAGGTATCATTCCATTCTTTATAATTTGTTCCCTATAAATACTAGGAAATCCATGAAATACATATCCATTAACTATATACTTATCATAAACATATTTAATAATATATTCTTTAGCTAAACTATCTTCTCTATTTATAAGTCCCAGTTTTAAAGCACAAGTCTTTCCAATAATCTTATTTATTCCATCATTAATATCAGATACACTATCTAATTTTCTTAATAGTTTCCTAACTTGCATAATATAATCATTTAAATAAAAATCATCTTCTATTATTACTTGATACTTATATAAAGCATCAAAAAATATAAATAAACTACTAGTACTACCATAAAATGTTTCATAAGTATCATAAAATGAATTCTTTTTATTATCATAACTATTACTAGAAATAACTTCTTCTACAAACTCTAAAACATCTCTTCTTTTAAAGATACGCTCTAACACACGCTTCACCAACCTACATTGTGTCTATATTAATTATTTGTAAACCACAAAATTGCATAATATAAACAACCAAGAACTATAAAAGCAAATAAACAAAAAAGTACTAATCTAACAAATATATTATTCCTATCTAAATAAGAATCATATTTCTTAGAAGCATTATCCATAACTCTATCAAATTCTTCTGAATTTTTTTTATTTGTTTCTAAATCCTTAAAATTATCATTATTACCAAAAGAATTATTTGTATTCCCCATATCATCCTGATTATTAATATTATTAAAAAACTTATTACCCATACAAACAACTCCTATTCTAATAATAGAATATCACAAATTATTAAAAATGACTAGGATTAAAATTAACATCTATCTTTATATTTCTATTATCTTTATAATGTTCTATTACTTTATTAAGTACTTCTCTCAAATCTTCATCTTTTTTATATTTAAGTATAATTCCATATCTATATATATTATTAAGTTTAAATATCGTACAAGGTGAAGGACCAAGTATTATCATATTAATTAATTTATTATGAAATAATTTTGTAATCTTAAGTGATTCTTCATATATATATTTATTATCTTTACCAGATATTTTTACATAACAAATATAGTAATATGGTGGATATTTCAACTCTCTTCTAATACTCATCTCTCTATTATAAAAGCCTAAGTAATCATGCTTTTTAGTATATTGTATTGCATAATGTTCTGGATTAAAGGTCTGTATTATTACTTCTCCTTCTTTATCACTTCTACCAGCTCTTCCCGCTACTTGAGCAAGTAAAGAAAAGGTTGTCTCACTACTTCTAAAATCTGGTATATTCAAACTAGTATCGGCATTTATTACCCCGACTAATGTCACATTATCGAAGTCAAGTCCTTTACTAACTATCTGTGTTCCAAGTAATATATCATACTCATGATTTTTAAAGGCTTTAATCATCTTCTCATGCATACCCTTACGACTAGTAGTATCAAAATCCATTCTTAAAATTTTACTTTCTGGAAATAATTTATTTAACTCTTCTTCTACTTTTTCAGTTCCAACTCCCAAGTCATTAATAGACTTCTCATGACACTCAGGACATGTATCATAAACTTTAGTACCATATCCACAATAATGACATCTAAGTGTTCTACTACTTTTATGATAAGTAAGAGTAATATCACAATTAGGACACTTAAATGTATATCCACAATTCTTACAAGTAACAAAAGATGAGTATCCTCTTCTATTAAGTAGTAATATAATCTGTTCATTCTTTAAAAGTCGAGCACTAATAGCTTCCAAAAGTACTGGAGAAAAATGTCCCTTAGTCTTAGAAATCATTTCATTCATATCAACAATATTTATATGAGGCAAACTCTTACCATTAATACGATTAGGTAATTCAAGTAATTTAAAAACACCCTTCTTAGCTCTAGCAAATATTTCTAAAGATGGCGTAGCACTTCCCATTATAACTGGGCAATTATGATACTTACCACGAAGTAAAGCAATATCTTTTGCATTATATCTAGGATTAGAATCATCTTGTTTATAAGAATCACTATGTTCCTCATCTATAATAATCATTCCAATATTATTTAAAGGTGCAAATATAGCACTCCTAGCCCCAATAACTATCTTAGCTTCTCCCGATACAATTCTTCTCCACTCATCATACTTTTCTCCATCAGATAAAGCTGAGTGAATGGCAGCTATATTATCTCCAAATCTCTTCTGAAATCTTAAAACCATCTGTGGAGTTAAACTAATCTCTGGAACCAATACAATACTAGTCTTACCTTTATTTAAGGAATCCTCAATAAGTTCCATATAAACCTCAGTCTTACCAGATCCCGTAACCCCAAAAAGTAAATATGGAAAATACCCAGTATTTGCTAAAACCTCATCAACAACACTTCTCTGATCATTAGTAAGTTCCTTCTTAGCCTCAATTTTTTCATTATAACTAAGCCTATAATGTTCTAACTTTTTCTCCAACAAAATATTCTTCTTAATCAAAGTATTAAGAGAACTAAGAGATATATCAACTAACTCTTTTCTTAAAACAAATTCCTTCTCCATACATAAATTAATAATCTTCTCTTGCGAAGCACTAAGTTTTCCATAACAAACAATATCTTTATTTAAATAATAGTACGTATCAAACTTCTTATTAATAACCTGCCCATTCTTAGCTTTTAAAGCCTTAGGTAACATTATTTGGTAACAACTAATTAAAGTAGCTAAAGTATCTTCCTGCATCTTTTTACCAAGCTCTAATAACTCACTATTTAAAATAGCCTCATCATCAATAACATCTAATATATCTTTAATTTCTACATCACTAGAATCTTTTACTTCAACAACAAACCCTTCTAACTCCATCTTTCCAAAAGGTACTTTTACTCTAATTCCAAGTTTTATTTTATCCAAAAAACAATCAGGTACAGAATAATCAAATACCCTATCTATATTTTTATTAGATAATTCTACTAACACCCCAATAATCAAAGTATCACCTCCTATATAATTATTATACAAAATAAATAAATTAATCTATAAGTATTATACCAAATATTATCAAAAAGAAAAAACCTATAAAGGTTTTAATATACAGCCACTAGCTTAGCATGAACTACTTTTCTACCGGAACTACCATCATTACAAGTAGATAAAGTAATTATTTTATCATTAACACTAACTGAATTATCTATTGCTAAAATATTTCTTGATCTAATAGTATTTAAAAATGCTTGATAACTATCTTCTCCATAAAATACATTTTGTAAGTAATATGTTTCTGGAGATGTATAATAAGCTGAAAAGACTGTAAAATAATATGTTTTTCCTTCAGTTATAACTACAATTGACTTATTAGAATTCTCTACCCATTTCTTTGTAAATACATTCTCAAGTGATCCAAAAGCTGTTTTATTAAGCAAATTATGCCCATATATTATTGTATTATTATCTTCAAAATTATAACTATTTCTATAATCCATAAATACCCAACCATTATAAGTTTTATATTTATAAAATGAATGATTTAAGTAATAATCATTATTACTCGTTTGTACTACTGGATAATTTATATTAGTTCCATCTACACTTATCCAAGCAACTACATCTGAATTCTGTGTTTTTAAACTTGCTATATTAACATTTTCTAATGATGTACTAGCAAACTTTCTAAATGGATTATTATCCACAAATACTTGTGAACCATTATTTGTATCAGAACTAGTATTACTACTTACTCCACTTGGAATAGAATTAGTCTTATCTTGTAAAGATGCTATATCAAAGTTATGTACTACATCAGCTGGTTTAACATATAAAATTCTAAAAAGTGTACAACCAGCTACAAAGTATAAAATGAATAATAAACAGAATTCTGGTTGTAACTGTCTTTTCTCAAAATGTTTAATAATCTTATCAAGTCTACTACTATTCTTAAAAATTTTCTTTAAAAACATAAAAAACTTCTTTGGATAAAAGAAAAATCCCTTAGCTAAAATAGAACATAAAAAGTAAAACCCCTTTATAAATATTCTAAATATATTTTTAATACTCCCCAAAATCTTTTTCATTTAAATAACTCCATTATCAACATTACCATTTATAACAAGAGGAACCTCTTCTTGACCAACTGGTAAAGGTTGTATAACTGGTGTAACTACTTCACTACTTTGTACAATAACAGGTTGTACTGCATTATCAACTGCAACAACATTATTAGAAGTAGTAACTGGTATAGTTGAAACTACAGGTGTAGGCTTATTTACAACAGTCTCCGTAACTTGCTCAACATTTATAGGAGTATTATTAATAGTATTAACAACAGGATTATTATCTTGTACATAAGTAGTAACAATATTCTCACTAGGAACAGGTCCTAAATTCTCAACTACTGCACTAACACTTTGTACAGGATTCAAATTATCTACAACCTCAGCACTATCTACCAAAACAGGACTACTGCTCTGTACCGGAACAGAACTAGCTACAGCACCAACACTACTTACTGAAACAGGATTACTTACAACAGGTACTGTACTATTATCAGTAACAGGAATTGTACTTGTAGGAGTAACAGCTTCATTCTGTACAACACTATTATTTAAAGTAGTACTAACTTCATTATTAGAAGTATTAGTACTAGCATTATTACTATTCTTATTTTCTTTTTTAGTTAAAATAATACCCGTAATAAAAGAAGCAATAACTACAATACCAAAACCAATATAAATTAGTGTCATAATAATCCCTCTATTCTTTAATTAAAATAATCTTATAATATCATTTATTGTAACAACTACCATCAATAGCATTAAAAGTATCAATCCAACAGTATGTATCTTTGCCTCTAACTCTGGATTAACTGGAGATCCTTTAATTTTCTCTATAATTATAAATAAAATATGTCCTCCATCAAAAGCAGGTAATGGTAATAAGTTAATAAAACCAACATTTATACTTAAAAATGCAATTAAATATAAAACACTAGCAAGTCCAGCTTTACTTTGTTCACCTACTACAGAATAAATTCCAACTGGTCCAGATAATTGACTAAGTTTAATTCCTCCTGTAAATAAATAACCAACAGTAACAGCCATTTGTTTAAATATTGAAGCAGTCTTCTTACCAGTATACTTTATAGCATTAACAAAACCATGTAACTTTTCTTGTTTCATACCAATACCATATCGGTAAGTTTCTTGATCTCCTTCTTTTACTTTCTTAGGTTTAAAACTATAAGTCTTAGTAGTACCATCTTCTTTTAATACTTTTATACTAGCTTTTTTAGAAGTATCACTAACAGCTAAATATAAAGTAATATCATCTACTGTACTAACTTTATGTCCATTTATACTCTTAACTACATCTCCTGCAGTTAGACCAGCTTCATATGCAGGATAACCTTTCTCTACTGTAGAAATAACTGGCCTCATTGAAGTACTACCCCAACATAATCCAATTATAAATATAATAAGTATTGCTGAAATAAAATTATTTCCAGCTCCAAAGAACATAATTAAAAATCTTTGCCAAGCACTCTTAGATTGTAATCTTCTATTTTTAGGAACTTTCTTTAAATCGTCATCATCTAAATCTTCTCCAGCTAATTGACAAAATCCCCCAATAGGAACAGCTCTAATAGAATACTCAGTTTCTTTTCCCTTTTTACTAAATAACTTAGGTCCCATCCCTATTGCAAACTCATAAACATAAACGCCATTCATTTTAGCAAATATAAAATGCCCAAACTCATGAACAAGTACTATAAATCCTAAAATGACTATAAATAATAATAAATTTAATATAATACTCATTTCTTCCTCCTAAATAATACTATGTACTAAAATAAAAGCTAAAACCACAAAGATTAAACTATCAAAGCGGTCAAGAATACCTCCATGTCCAGGAATTAAATTAGAAAAGTCTTTCTTACCATATTCTCTTTTAACAAATGAAAATACTAAATCTCCTAATTGTCCAACACAAGAAAGTAATAATGTAACAAATATAATTAATACTAAAGGCATACTTTGATTAATAACAGTTACATAAAAAGATGTCGCTATAAAAGTACCCATCAAAGCTCCTCCTATAAATCCTTCTATTGTCTTCTTTGGAGAAATACTAGGAGCAAGTTTATTTTTACCAATAAACATACCCGTAAATAATGCAAATGTATCAGTCATAGTAGTTATTAATAATAAATAAATTATATATTTCATATCAAAATTACGAGTAATAATCATTAAATTAAAACTAAGTCCCATAAAAAATACTGAACCTATTAAAAATAATGCATCCATTAAATTATATTTATCTCTATCTTTAATAAATACCATAGATGCTAAAAATGCAAATATAACAAAAGACATTACTGTATAATCTACATTATATACAAACTCTATTGAATCAAAATTATTCATAGCTAAAAATATAACTAATAAATATGCAAACACTTTCATTAGAAATGGAAACTTTCTTTCTGTTTCTCTAATATGAATTAATTCATACAAACCTGCTATCGCAAGTATTGTCATAAATACTGCAAATATTTCTCCACCCATTATTAATAATGGAACAGCAATTACTATCATTGCTATCGCACTTAAAATTCTTATTTTCATTATTGACCACCAAATCTTCTATTTCTTTTATTAAATTCTAATATTGCTTTATCAAATTCCTCTTCATTAAAATCTGGAAACAAAGTCTCCGGAAAATAATATTCTGCATAACTAGATTGGTATAACATAAAATTACTAATTCTTAACTCCCCAGATGTTCTAATAACTAAATCTACATCTGGTAATTCATGATATAAGTTTTTATTAACTAAATCATAATCTATATCATCCAATGTAATTCTATTATCTTTATATAGTTCACATAATTTTTTAGTCATATCAACAATCTCTGCTCTACCACCATAATTAATACAAATATTTAGTATTAACCCAGTATTATTCTCTGAATAAGTAACAACCTCATCCATAGCTTTTAATACTTTCTCTGGTAATGGTTCTCTTCTTCCAGAAAAAATAACTTTTACATTATTATCTGAAAGTTCCTTAAGTTTAGAATTAAACAACTCTATAAATAGATTCATTAAGTAATTAACTTCTCCTGCTTCTCTTTTAAAATTCTCTGTTGAGAAAGCATAAAGTGATAAGTACTTAACTCCTACTTTAGATATATGTTTACATAAACTTAATAGATTATCTGCACCAGCTTTATGTCCTAAACTTCTAGCAAGTCCACGTTTCTGTGCCCATCTACCATTACCATCCATTATTATCCCCACATGATTAGGAATAATTAAATCATCTTTCATAACATTACCTCACTATCATTATATAACATCATAAAGAAAAAAGGAAGTCAAAAGACCTCCTAAAATTTATCTATATCTATTTTAACATACTTATTTTCTTTTAAGCTACTACTAGCTTGGACTAATGTTCTGATAGCATTAGCACATCTTCCGCCTTTACCAATAACTCTTCCCATATCATCCTCAGCTACCATAACTTGAATAAGTATAACATTATCTTCTTCAGTAGGAAACTCCTTTACACTAACTGCCTCAGGATCCTGAACTAAAGATTTAACTATTTCTTCTGTTAATGTAACTAAATCCATATTACTTATCCTTCTTTACTTTAGAATCAGCATATTTCTTCATGATTCCAGCTTTACTAAATAAGTTTTTAACTGTATCAGTAGGAATAGCTCCATTATTTAACCATTTCATAGCTAATTCTTCATTGATTCTAACTTCACACTCTCCAACTGGTTGATAAATACCAATTAGTTCAAGATATTGTCCATCTCTTGGACTTCTAGAGTCAGTAGCAACAATTCTATAAGTAGGTTTCTTCTTTGCACCCATTCTTGTTAATCTAAGTTTAACTGCCATTTTTTTCCCTCCATTTCTAAATAAACTGCATTTATTATATAATAATGAAAATAACTTGTCAACCATTATTTGATAACAGTTAAGATTTTAGACTACTTACTCATCACCTATTACGTAAGGATTATCAGTAGCACCATCTCCACCGTTTATTCTAGTACCTGGTAATAAGGAAATTGCTGGACGAACCCCTATATTGTTGGAAACAGATCTATTATAGAGAAAGCCTCCACTAGACATGATTAATTGATACATATTATTAGTTTGACTTAAAATTCCTGGTGAAAAGCTCCAATAATTTTGTCCTGTGTAGAGATAACTATTTGGACCATATCCCCCAGATAGTCTTATTTCATCGCCAGTTAATAAACCAACTGGATAGGTTAGAGCCCCATTTCCACCAGATGTTACTGAAACTGTAAATCCATCTCTTTCAACATTTTGACATACTACACTTGGTTCATTTGAAATAAAATTCCTATTGTACGTATCAAAATATGAAGAATCAAGATCATCCTCTTTATCCTTGCCTACTAAGGAACCAGAATATAACACACGATCATTACACCAAATAGTATCCTCTAACTTTTCAGTATAAGTAGTCATGTTTTCTTCATACCAAGAGTCTATCATAACTTTAATATCGGAATCATTAGAATTTGAAAACATTTCTTCTTTAACATTTTCTATATCTTTACCACCCGATAATGTTAAATAATAAATTTTAGAACTGTCTTCGAAATTGTAAATATAATAAATTTCGTTACACTCTCCATTTTCATTAAGACAAGTATAATGGTATTTTTTAGCAAGTGTAGTTCTGTCTATTGACCAAGAATTTGTTGAAATAAATGTGTCCATTAAAGTATATTTTGAGCCATCCCAGTATATATCGTTTCCATATACATATTTATATGTTCGATCATAGTATAATTCATATTTATCGGTTGAAACTATCAAGTGTTTACTTTTACATATTGTACTTATTAAATCTTCACATATATAATAGTCTTTATAACTATCATAGGTTGTAACCCAATCTTTTTTTGTTACAGTTACCACTTCAGTTAAACTATAAGTTCCATCTCCATTATCAGTTGCGCCTTTTCCTAAAGTTATAGCTGGAGTAGTCGGGTTTGTTATGCCATTTGATAAAGGTATTACATTCTGATAATAACTATTTGTTCCAACTATATATAAAACTGTTGAACAAGTAGTAGAAGTACTTCGACATGTATAATAACCTGTTAAACTTGCATAATTATCTGTCCAAGTTTTCTGAGTAGCGTTTTCTAAAGTATAAATTCCATTAGAATAACTGATACTATCACCGTAATAATAATTACTATTATAACTATAATAACTATTTATTACTGTTCCAAAACCTGGTGAATAAAACTTAGAACCGTACCTTATGCCATACATATATCCCCCGGCAGCTAAAGAGGAATCCATTGAGTTAAAACTGCTTGTACCAGTTTGGCTATTTACACCAGTGTTATTACATTTATTGCTCTCATCATAAACTCCATTGTAAATGAGTTTAACGCCTCCTGTTGATGTTGTTCTTACCACTTTCCAACAAAACCCTGCAAATAACACGTTATTGTTACTAACTTTTCCTCTATAGTAATGCACGGGATATTTGTCATCTTTTGTATTGTTCATCGTATAAATTCCTGAAACTGAAGGGTTTGTATTAAACTTAACATCTGCATCTAAGCCACGAGAACCATCAGATACAAGTTTATATAAAGTTTGAACTTTGGATATTTTCCCATCCATCGATTTTACAAGACCAACTTTTTTCCAAATTGCTTTTATTGTTACATTAGACGTTGGCATAATAAAACTATCATTACTTAATTTTTCAACATTGGTTGTTACTACTTTCCATTCTTTAAACTGATATCCAGTACAAGTTGGAACTGTATCTTCTATTTTTACTTTATCAAACACGGAATAAGTTTTAGAACTAGGTACTCCTGACACAACACACCCAGTAGGCGTATTAGCATCATATGTAACTACATAGTTATCCTTTAATATTGTAGTCTCAGTACTAGATTCAGTAGTATTAATAGAACCAATCTTATAAGATACATCTGTTTTAGTATGAGTTGGATATACCCCTCCTACTCCTATTAAATTATTATTTAAATTTATATCTATAGTTAATTCTACTAAAGAACTCGATTTTAATCCTGATAAGTGCCAAATAACTCTATTATCTATAATTGTTGCTTTTCCAATTGTAGTATTAACATTAGTTACATTATTTAGATTAAAATAATTTGTATCAACATAATCAGTTAAAATTAAATTATCATAATTTGCTGACGTAATAGAAGCCTGATATAAAAACTCATTTAAAGATTCTTTATTTGCTATATACTGAGTATCAGTAATATTTTTTATTCCATCTAAAACTTCATCGCCAAGTTCATATTGAATACCATTGATATCTAAATAATTATATTTACTTTTTAAATATTTATATTGTCCTATTTCATTAGGAGTATCTACTGTAGGTAGTCCATCCGTTAAAAATAAAACTACACAATCTCGATTAGATTTCTTAGTATAAGTACTTAATACATCATCAACTTTTACTAAAGCTTGATAGTAATTGGTCTCTCCACTTGCAACCAAACTATTTATACTTTCTTGTAATAAAGCTGTATCACTTGTAAAATCAGTTATAACTGATGCATCATCACTAAAAGTCACAATAGAAATCTTATTCCCTTTAGGTATTGTATCATTAATAAGTTCATTAACATCACTTTGTACTTGAGTTAACTTATCACCTAACATACTACCAGATGTATCAAGTACTAAAATAACATCTGTATAATCAGCCCTTGGCTTCTCTATAGTTTCTAATTTTATTTTAATTCTAGCCTTACCTTTACTTATCCATTTAGCAGTCTTAGTATATTTCCAAGAACCTTCTTCTTTTTGACTATAATCCAAAGTAGTTGACTTAACAACCACACTAGAAACTGGCTCAATAGCAGCAAAAGAATTAAACATAAACACAATAAAAAGTCCTATCAAAACAATAGAACATAAAATACATTTTTTCTTGTCTAAAAACTGGTTTAATCTAAGAGACTTTATTCCTTTCTGTGTCAACATCTTATCACCATCTTTAGTATTTTATATATACTTATAGTATAGCAGTAATTAACAACTTTTTCTACAAAAAACATAAAAAAACACCCTTCTCGAGTGTTTCCTATAAATTATCTTCCTCTTTTATAAAGTCTTCTTTTACTTCTTCATCTATTTTTTTCTCTTCTTCCTCTACATTACTCTCTTCTAATATTTCGTCCCAAGGATCCTCTTCATTATTAGCCTCTATCTTTACTTTTATATCTCCTACTAATTCAATTCCTAATTCTTTCTCTATCGTATAATTAATATTATTACCATCTATATCCACTTTAACACAACTAGGTTGTTTTAAACTTCTAACTATAATCTCTTCTCCAGTGGCTTCTTCTTCTCTTTCTCTTAAATGAACAACTTCATTATAATTATTAGTCTCTTTAATAACCTCAGTCTTAGTATCATTATCATATGAATACCAAATATTTACATCATAACTACCACTTATTCTAATATTATCTCCACTTTTTACACCATTAAAATTATGATTAATTACCCAACAACCTAAAATAGTTGAAGGATTCTTATCTACTTTAACCGTATTATTAGTTGTAAAAAGTTTTTTCCCTTTAGCGATCACTGCCTTAGTAACAATTTCTCTATAATTAGCCATACGTAAACCTCCTAATTTAATTTATGCAAAACATATAAAATATTACCAAAAATATGTTAAAATTTTATAGGAGGTAATAAATATGGCATCATCAGTAATTCATTTAGCTGTCGCTAAAGAATTAGAAAAACACTTTAACATTAAAAACAAGTATGATTATTATCTAGGCTCTATAGCACCAGACTTATCTAAACAAATTAGTAGAACTAAAAAAGAATCACACTTCCTATTTGATACAAGAGAAGGTGTTCCAAATATAAAAAAGTTCACTGAAAAATATAAATATTTCTATAAAAATGATTTTGATTTAGGTTACTATATTCACTTATATACAGATAAAATATGGTTTTCTGAATTTATTAATAGTCTTAGCTATCGTAGTTCTGTAAAACTACTAGATGGAACTATAATAAATGCAACTGAAAAAGAAATAACTGAAATGATTTATCAAGATTATACTAATATAAATATCCAAATAATTGATCTATACAATCTAGACTTATCTCTATTCTATGAGGACTTTATAAAACCTCACTCTTGTCTAGATGAAATACCACTAGATAAACTAAATATCTTAATAGATAAAATGGGTATAATTATTGAAAACTCTAAAGAAAACAAAAACTATATTTTTGACTTAACTGGTGTAAATGAATTCATTGAAAAATCAGTTCAAGTAATTCTAACAGAACTAAAAAATTACATTCCAAACTAGAATGTAATTTTTTTTAATTATTCAAAACTTTGTAAAAATAATCATTAAGCTCATCTTTTACATAATTAATCATTTCATTTACTTTTTCTAAATGTTGCATATAAATAACATATATTGGTATTTCATTAAGTCTTTCCTCAAGTAGCTTTAACTCTTCAAGTACTTCTTCACCATTTTCTCTAACATACTTCTTCTGAAGTACTTTTATTTTATCTACCAATTCACATATTTCTTTATTAGTACTCATCTTTTCTTTTAACTGAATACAACTTTTATAATCATTACTATTAATAACAGTATTGATTACTTCTTCTAATTCCTTATTCAACTAATTCACCATCTAAACTCCAAGTCTTAGCTTGTGTAACTTTTACATTAACAATTTCTCCAACTTCAACTTCTCTTTTAGCTGTAAAATTAATTAATTTATTTGTATCAGTATAACCATAATACATATCTTTCTTCTCAGAGTTTCCTTCAACAAGCACTGGTACTACTCTTTCTAATAATTTCTTATTATTCTCCAAGAAATACTTATTAACTACTTTATTTAATCTTTGTAGTCTTTCTTCTTTCTCTTCTTCACTAACATCATCTTTTAATAAACATGCTGGTGTTCCTTCTCTTTTAGAAAAGATAAATGTAAAGGCATTATCATACTTACACTCTTCAGCTAAAGATAAAGTCTCTAAAAAGTCTTCTTCAGTCTCTCCCGGAAAACCTACAATTATATCTGTAGATATCGCAACACCTGGTACTGTATCTTTAATCTTTTTAAATAACTCTAAATAACTCTCTCTCGTATAACGTCTACCCATTAACTTTAAAATCTTACTAGAACCAGATTGTACAGGTAAATGTACACTAGGCATAATATTATCATACTTACCAATAACTTCTACCATACTATCTGTAAAATCCCAAGGATGTGAAGTCATAAATCTAACTCTAGGTATATCTTTCTTTGCTATATCTTCAAGTAAATTACCTAAAGTATAATCATCATATAAATCTTTTCCATAAGCATTAACATTTTGTCCAAGTAAAGTAATCTCTTTATACCCATCTTTAATAAGTTCATCTACTTCTTTTAGTATATCTTCCCTAGCTCTACTTCTCTCTCTTCCTCTAGTATAAGGAACTATACAATAAGTACAAAACTTGTTACACCCATAAATAATATTAACATATGCTTTATAATTATTAGTTCTAATTACTGGCAATCCTTCTACTAGATCCCCTTCTTTAGAAAATACTTCTATTTGTTGCTTATTCTCATTTATTGCTCTATCTATAATATTAGGTAACTGATACATATTATGAGTACCAAATACAAAATTAACCCATTTATACTTATTAATAATCTCTTCAACTACACTAGCCTCTTGTGCCATACATCCACAAAGTCCAACTATTAAATCTTTTTTCTGAGCCTTTAAATGTTTTAATCTTCCTAACATACCAAATGCCTTATTATGAGCATTCTCTCTAATAGAACATGTATTTAAAAGTACTAAATCAGCATTTTCATAATCATCTACTTTACTAAATCCAAGTCTAGTAAGTAAAGCCTCAATATTTTCACTATCATGTTCATTCATTTGACATCCATAAGTCTTTAAATAAAATGTCTTTCCCTTATATTTATCTTTAATCTTATTATCAAAGTTAAACTCAACTCTCTTATAACTTTTATCTTCTCTTCGTCTAGCATCTTTATAATTTGGTAAATGCATAAGTATCACTTCCATTCCTAAAATATAATAACTTAATAACTAAAAAAAATCAACAAATCAAAAAAATAAACTTTTTAGTTTACTTCTTTGTATACTGTATAACTTTCTCTCCTGTATAATTAACTTTCTTAAGAGCCATATTTATCTTATCATCTATTATTTTTCCTTTACCTCTCGCAACCCATAAATAATCTATTGCTCTCTTATAATCATCTTCACTCTTATCTCTTCTTAAATATGCCATACCAAGTTTATAATAAACATCAAGTGATGGATTCATAAGTTTAGTACAAACCATATTATAACACTCAATAGTTGTATCATAATCTTTATTTATAAAAGCTTCTCTTCCTTGTAATTTCAATGAGTAAAACTCTGGACAACTACTAAATATATCATGATATCTTAATACTAATCTTCCATCAACTTCATCTATCATAATTGTTGGAAACTTAGAAACTATATCTATTACCTCATATTTATCTTCTTCACTCAACTCTTCTAAAACTCTTAATCCATGACTCTCATTAATATCACTAATTACATCACTAAGTAATGCATATTTATCATCAGTCTTTTCTTCAGAAAAAACTTTCATCGCTCTAGATAATTCTCTCTTCATAGGAAAAACATCTACATATCTATTACTTAAAATTCTAGATTGTGAAACTATATCTAAGTATACTTTAGCCTTCATAATATTACCTTCACTTATAGCCTCATAAAATAAATCATAATAACAACTAACATCAAATAAAGTATTTTCTCTATTCTCATTAATTAAAGAAAGACTAGTAACTACTAAAGAATAACTATTATCATTATCACATATCCCAATAGTAATTAAATCATTAATAAATCTTACATATTTTTGACACCCTATATTATTTAAATAACATAATACTTTATGTCTAATATCACTAACTTCATCTTCACATATAGAATCAACAATACTATTAAGATCTATGCCTCTATCTTCTATTTTATTAGCCATAGTTTTTAATAATACGTAAACTAAATTCTTATCTCCTTTTTTAGTAATAGTATTAAAAGCTGCTATATAATCTTTTAAAAGTACTGAATCATCACTGTCTCTAACTGGTCCTAACATAACTTCTGGTAATTTATTCTTCTCAACCAAATCTTTTAAATCTTTAGTTATACATAAAACTACTTTTTCAAAATGACTTAATGGTCTATGTTTAGAAATATTACTATATAAAGATATTAAATCTCCATACCTAGCTTTTCTGATATAATTTAAGGACACTCTATTTAACTTAACTAATTCAAATGCTGCTTTTCTCACTAATTCACTAGAAACTTGTAACTCTAAATCTGAATCATCTAATATTTCATAAACTGTACTAGCTTGTGAAAATTTATGTTTAAATACTAAATATCTAGCTCTATCTTCTAAATCATTTAAATCATAACTACTCATATCTTCAAATCTTAAGCTATATAATCTTTCTTTATATTCATCTAAATATATAATCTGTCCCAAAAGATACAAGTAATAGTTATTGTCTATACTATATTCACTATCTAAATCTAATTCCCTAAAGTATTTTACTGCTTCTATATAATTTTCTTTTTCTACTTCTTCTAAAAATCTCTTTAACTTTTCTTCTCTTTCCGTCACACACATCACCCGATTGGTAACTTATTATAAAAAAAAATACAAAAAAATGCAACTAATCCCCAAAACAAAAAGTATATACAACTAATGTATATACTTTTACAGACTGTTGACAAAGTAAATTTGTTAATAGTCTTTTTATTTTAAAAAAAATAGTATATAATTGAATTGTAAGGTTGCTTATTAT